>Ga0182024_10000284_pt1 | contig 128438 bp, 99 predicted proteins | sample P32metaG_FD_120480 | JGI IMG/M metagenome (GOLD analysis project Ga0182024, IMG submission 120480) | Permafrost microbial communities from Stordalen Mire, Sweden - P3-2 metaG (Illumina Assembly) | ecosystem: Environmental > Terrestrial > Soil > Wetlands > Permafrost | place: Sweden: Stordalen... | reverse complement strand
CCTCTCCTCTGGAGAAAGTGATAGAAATCCCGGAGAAACAAGAATCAGCGTGCGCTGCCCAGGAAGCGACGCCATGCTTCTCACAAACCCTCCGATAGCGGCGTACGTCACCTGAACATCCTGATGGCCAAGACTTAGCATTCTCATCGCAGTCGTCTCCACCATTCGCACGGCCAGATCGTGATCCCGCTGCGGATTCATACCCGGCGCGCAACTGAACACCTGTTGAGTCGCCCCGTCGAGTGCAATGCTGTTGTGTTTGTTTTCGATCTGGTCAGCCTGATAGAAGTCGATATTCGGGCATTCAGGTCCGTTAGGCCGGTAGATCCCTCGCGGCGCAAGGTCCTTGAGTGTCTCGTTCAATCTGGCGCGATCGCGCGTCAGGCCACTGTTGGTTTTCCCAGAGGTGCTGATCACCGCGGCGATATCCGAGGCCGTCAGGGTATCGTCGAATACCTTTGAAGCGGCTTTTCTTACACGAGCAAGGTCTTCCGTACTCAGGTGCATGTCATCGAAAAGGAACGCAATAAAGCGCTGCGGCTGCCCCGAAGATTGAGCCGGCTTACTTTGGATAGTCGCAGCTGCTGGCTGCCCGCCGACTTCAGTGCTCTTATCCGCACCGCCGCGCTTCTGAACGGAGAATCCCGAAACAAGCTGAGGCTTGTCATTCACAAAAAGCTGAAAGTCTTCTTTTTTCAGATCGCTGACAATATGGCCCTGCTTGTCGCGGACGACGACCGGAACTAGCACCTTGTTGACGTTGACCTCAATCGTGAAGGGAAGGTTCTGAGGACCTGTCGTCTGGCTTGACGCATGATCTGGCGCCTGGGGTGTTGCCTGCGAATAGCCGGATTGCACAGGCAGAACGAGCATCACGCACGACACGGCCACAGCTGGCCATAGTCGCCTATTTGCATAAACAGATAATCTAAATCCGGCACCGAAGAGAGACATGTCCACTTCAGTGTAGGCCCGTCACCCGCGAGGCATGGCCTAATGCATACCCCCGCCGCCGCCACCGCCCGCGCCGGGCTTGTTCTTGTTCAGCAGGAAGGCAAGAAAGACCATGCCCACCGCCATCCAGAACAGCATCTTGTAGACGTCCTGATATCCCTGCATTGCAGCCTGCCGCTGCAGCATCTGGTAAATACTTCCCGCAGCGAGCCCGGGACTGTTGGCCACTCCGAAGCTCTGTCCTAATCCCGCGGTCAGCGCCTTCGAGTACTGATCGAAGGGAATGCTCAGCGTGTTCATCCGGTTCTGCAGCAACGCCTCATGGTGCATCGCACGGTTGGTGACGGCCGCTCCGGTCACAGCGATGAAAATGCTACCGCCGATATTCCGGACAAAGTTGATCAATCCCGCAACCTGGTTACTCTGTTCCTTGGGCATGCCCACATAAGCGGCGGTCGTAATCGAGATGAAGGCGAAGGGAATCGGCGCCAGCTGAATTACTCGCAGCCACGAAGCGTTCGCAAAGCTCATATCCAGACTGAGCTGCGTTGTGCTGTACCAGAACGAGAAAGCAAAAATCGCAAAGCCGGTAGCAGCGACATTGCGTGCCGGAAACTTACCCGTAGCCCATCCTGCAAACGGCATCACCACCAGCAGCGAAAATCCACCCGCAGTAAGGGCCTCCCCGGCATTGGTCGCCGTGTAGCCAAGCAGTTGCTGCAGAAACTGCGGCTGCAGCACAGTACTCGCGTTCAGCACGCCGCCCACTAGCATCATCAGGAAGCAGCAAATCATGAAGTTCTTGTATTTGAAGAGCCGCAAGTTGATCAGTGGATCCTTTTGCCGCAGCTCCCAGAAAATGAGTCCCACAATGCCAACGACAAACATCGCCGCAAAGAAGCAGATGAACGGCGACGAGAACCAATCGTTCTCCTCTCCTTTATCCAATGCAATTTGTAGGCCGCCCATCGCAAGCGTCAGGAAGGTCAGGCCGAGATAATCCACTTTATACAGCAGCGCTCGATTGGGCTTGATCCATGGTGGATCGTCCACCATGCGCATAGTCAGGAAGTACGCCAGAATGCCTACCGGGATATTGATATAAAAGATCCAGCGCCACGAATAGCTATCAGTAATCCAGCCACCCAGCGTGGGCCCAATCGAAGGCGCGAGCACAGCGACCAATCCATACAACGCAAACGCCTGTCCACGTTTCCGCTCATCAAATGAATCGGCCATGATGGCCTGAGCCATGGGCTGCAATCCGCCTCCGCCCGCGCCCTGCAGCACTCGGCAGAGCAAGAGGATCGGCAGAGAAGGGGCAATACCGCACGCAAAACTGGCGACTGTAAAAATCGTGATGCACAGCAGGAAGAATTTTTTCCGCCCCATCAGGTTTGAGGCCCAGCCGCCCAGCGGCAGCACAATCGCATTCGCGACGAGGTAGCTGGTCAGCACCCATGTGCCTTCATTTGTGCTGGCGCCAAGATCGCCTGCGATGTGCGGCAACGCCACGTTGGCGATGGAAGTATCCAGCACTTCCATAAAGGCCGCCAGCGCAACCGTCATGGCGATCAGCCACGGATTGGCGCGGGGCTTCCATTGTGCCTGATTGTCCGCGGAAATGGATGGGTTCTGTACGGTCTTGGACTGGCTGACCCCGCCTTGGGCCGCCGAATCGGGAATCGACTCACCTCCAGCCAAAACTCCCGCAGTACTTCCCATGCACTTCCCCTTTTTCGTTGGATTTGGTATTGCGAAGCCCGGAACCGAGCCGGCTCCCACAGTTCTGGAGAAATCTGTACCTTTACCAGATGGCTCAAAACCCGTTGCGGATGCACAAATCAACCGCCAGGGCGGCACCACCGGACATTTTCACCGGCGCGGCGAGCAGATACTGTATCCTTCGGACCAGCGTCCAGCCGCAGACATTCGCCGAATAGGCTTATCATCCTGGGCGCACCCAGAGGATTCGCTCTGTCAGTGACTCGCGATGAAGGGAAGCCCGCTTTTTCTCGCCGCGAACGTCAGATTCGCCAAATCAGACGTCGAATCGCTTACGCATCCACAGCCAGATCAACGCCTGCATCACTAACGCCCCCGAACAATCCACCAGCACGTCGCGGACGGAGCCCGAACGATTCGGCAGAAACGTCTGATGCAACTCATCGCACGCGGCAACGAACAGCGTCCCCATCATCGCAAATGCGTGAATCGAGATGCGGCTCAGCGGCCTCGGTGTAGCCGCGTCGAAGGTCATTCTGAAAGCGCGAAACCACGCGATGGAAAGAATTCCATAGCCGAGGAAATGGCCGCCTTTGCGGATGCCCATATGTAGTCGCCACCACTGAGGTTGCGTGAGGGGACCCAGGAAGAACTCGCAAAAATGCCGTAGTGGGCCGGACGTATGGTCTGCGCCAAAGTAGATGGTGGACTCCTGCGCAATGACCAGAATGCAAAGGGCTACTGGAATCCAGGCACTGGCAAAGTGCCGCCATCCGCGCTTACTACCGCGGACAGGCGGCGCAGCTTCCACCATCGAGCTGCCGCTCATACCCGGTACTCCGCACGCGCGTTATTCGACATGATAATTCGGCGCCTCCCGGGTAATGATCACGTCGTGTACATGGCTCTCACGCAACCCCGCCCCGGTAATGCGCACAAACTTTGCATTCTCCTGCAGTTCGCTGATCGTCGCGCAACCCAGGTAGCCCATGCCCGACCGCAACCCGCCAACAAGTTGGAGAACCATGCCTTCCAGAGGCCCGCGATACGGTACCCGGCCCTCGATGCCTTCCGGCACAAGCTTGGCCAGTCGATTCTCGTTGGAGCGCTCGCGCTGCACGACACCCTCGAACCCGTCTGAAGAGGACTCCGAATCGTCGCCTGAGCTCTGAAAATATCGCTCGCTCGACCCAAGCGCCATAGCCGTCAGCGAGCCCATCCCGCGATACGATTTGAATGAGCGCCCCTGGTACAAAATCGTCTCGCCCGGGCTCTCATCCACGCCAGCAAACAGCGACCCAATCATCACCGAGCTAGCTCCGGCAGCAATGGCCTTCGTCACTTCCCCCGAATACTTGATGCCGCCGTCAGCGATCACCGGAATATTTCGCTCCTTCGCCGCGCGATAAGCCTCCGCCACCGCCGTAACCTGCGGCATACCGGCTCCCGTCACCATGCGCGTCGTGCAGATCGATCCCGGCCCAAACCCAACTTTGATCGCATCCGCACCGGCATCGATCAACGCCAGAGCTCCGTCGTACGTGGCGACATTTCCGGCCAGCAATCCCACATTCGGGAAAGCCTTCTTCACCTCGCGCACTGCCTCTAAAACGCGACTGGAGTGCCCATGCGCCGAGTCGATAGCCAGCACATCCGCACGCGCCCGAACCAACTCCGCAGCCCGCTCCAAAAAGTCGCCCGTAGCCCCGATCGCTCCGCCGACCCGCAAACGTCCCTTTGAATCCTTCGAAGCATTCGGATATTTCAGCTTCTTCTGAATGTCCTTGACCGTAATCAGGCCCTTGAGCTGGTACTGATCGTCGACCACCAGCAGCTTCTCGATCCGGTGCTTGTGCAGAATCAGCTCCGCCTCTTCCAGAGTCGTCCCCACCGGAACCGTGATCAGGTCGTTCTTGGTCATCACATCGCCAATCGGAATGTCGGAGCGGGACTCAAACCGCAAATCTCGATTGGTAAGGATGCCCACCAGGCGCTTCCCCTTCGTCACCGGTACGCCGGAGATTTTGTACCGCCGCATTACTTCCAGCGCCGCGGCAATCGGCTGATCCGGCTCAATCGTCACCGGATCGACAATCATCCCGCTCTCCGACCGCTTGACCTTGTCAATCTCCCCCGCCTGATCGTGAATAGAGAGGTTACGATGCACAATCCCGATTCCGCCCTGCTGCGCCATGGCAATCGCCATGCGCGATTCGGTCACCGTATCCATCGCGGCGGAGATTAGAGGAGTGTTCAGTGTGATGTGCTTGGTAAGTTGTGTCTGTGTGTTCACTTGCGTCGGGACTACATCAGAATGCGCAGGTACCAGCAGCACGTCATCAAAGGTCAAAGCTTCAGGCAAGGGGAATGTCAACATAAGATTTAGATGCTCCAGCCACCGCGCTCGCTTCATAGTGGGCAAAGGCAGGAGCTTCTGGTTATTGTATCGGAGCCGTCACGGAAGTCTTCGCGTACCGCTCATTTTCAAACCGTTTGAAGAAGCTCGAATCCAAATAATGCGGCGCGCTCGCATCATCCGCCACCTTCCGAGCCACATCCGCCAGATAGGCGTTAAACTGAGCAGCCGCAACAAGATCCACCGGCTGCGTCAGGTCATCGTCAGTCGAGTGATAGCGCTGGGCGAGCCACTCTCGCCAGGCCTTGTACTCGGGCGAACCAGCAGTCCACCCAAACTTGAACGCCAGCGCCGGCACCCCAGCCTGCACAAAGCTGTACTGATCCGTGCGAATAAACGAGTTCCGGTCCGGTTCCGGATCGCCGGCAATCTCGATATGATGCTCCGCGCCCACCGCCTTTGCCTCCTCCGCCAGCGTCGACTGCTCAAGCCCCTGGACATGCAGCTTCTTAAGCGGAAAGATAGGCATGAACATATCGAGATTCAGATCAGCCGTGATGTCTTTTTCGGGAACCGTCGGGTACCCGGCAAAATATCGCGATCCCAGCAGCCCCTTCTCTTCCGCGGTAAAGACAAGAAACAGCATCGACCGCTTCTGCCTCACCTTCGCTTCACCAAATTTGCGGGCAACTTCCAGCACAGTCGCCACACCCGAAGCATCATCCATCGCCCCGGCATAAATAGTCTTTCCATGAATCGGCGTCCCAACCCCAAGGTGATCTAGATGCGCCGAAACCAGCACATACTGCGCCTTCAGCTTCGGGTCGGCCCCGGTCAGCTTCGCAGCGATGTTCGGCGATTCCACATGCGTGACTTCCGTCGATACGATGGCTCTGAGACTCTTTGAAAGTGAAAAGTGCGGAAGCACCTTCTGCGCGTCCGCCAGCGCCAGCAATTCCGCAAAGGTATGCCCCGTCCCGGCGAACAGCTTCTCCGCTTCACCTGGATTGAAGGTCGCCGAAAACATCTCGCCATGGTCGTCCGCCAGCGCCGGATGCAGCTTCGCCACCGCCGCCCCATCAGGCGTCTCCGCCAGCCTCATCCCCGGCTGCGAAGCGCTGCTCGCCACCCGCTGCCAGCCAAAATCCATCGACTTCGGCGTCGGAATCGAAATCATCCCTATCACCCCCGCATCCCTCAGCGCCTTGAGAAAAGGCGAAGTCCGCGCAAACGACTTAAGCGGCCCCGGCAAATCCGCCGGGCCGCCATTCACATACACGACAATCTTGCCCTTCAACGAAGCCCACGGCACCTCTGCCGAGTCGAAGTCGTCATACTTCGCCTCAGGCAGATGCAGCCCATACCCGATAAACACCAGCGGAGCTTCAATCTGTTTGGGCTGCGCCAGTCGCGTTCCCAGAATCGCGTCCTCGCCCAGCACCAGCGGAGTAGCCTTACCATCCACCATCAGGCTTATCGAGGACTTCTCAGCCAGCACCCGCTGCACATCAAACTTCACCGGCTGATACCAGCCACCATCCACCCCAGCCGGCTCCAGCCCGTAAGACTTGAATTGATCGACAACGTAGGCCGCCGCCTTCAGATACTCCGCGCTGCCCGTCCGTCGCCCCCGCATGGAGTCGTCAGCCAGCACCTGCACATGCGCCCACCATTGCTTCCCGGCAGCTTCGTCTGCTGAGTCTCCTGCCTGCGCAATCGCAAAAACGCTCGTCACCGAAAGCGAAACGCTTAACGCAATTGACAAATAAGGCATCTTTTTCATCTTGTCCCCAGACCAGCAGAATACATGCGCAGCTGATTATCGATGTCTGACATTGAAATTCCCGCAATTTAGCCGTATTCTATAAAGGCAGACGAATTTGTCCGCCGCGCTGTGTGCAATCCGGGTGGCGGAGAGATGAGTGGGCTCACAGCCCACTTTTTCTTTGGACCAAACATCGGGCAATGTTGCCCCGCAATCGGGCGCTTCAGGCCCACAATCGAGTCGGATCATGGCCGTCAAGCTGGACGAAATTCGTAAGGCCGCTGAACGAGTAGCGGGATCGCTGGGGCTGGATGTGGTGGACGTCGAGTTCACTGGCGCAGCGAAGAGCCGAACCCTGTGCGTCTATCTCGAAAAAAATCGCTCAGGCCGCGCAGCCCAGGAAAAGCTGGCTGTCCAACAGCTGGCAGCTCTCGCAGCCGACCCGGAAACCGGCATTCCGGCGGAAGACTTAATCGTAGTCCCGGAAAAATTCGCCAAAGGCGAGCTTGACCCGGAACATCTTTCCTGGCTAACCCACGAGGATTGTGCCGCGTTCAGCCGCGATTTTGGCACTCTGCTCGACGTCGAAGACCTGATTCCCGAGGGCGAGTACACCCTCGAAGCAAGCTCTCCGGGCCTGGAACGGAAATTGACCCGGCGCGAAGATTTTGAACGGTTCAAAGGCTGTCTGGTCAATCTCCAGACCTTCGAACCCATAGCCAACAACCGTCACTGGCAAGGACGGCTTACCGCTTGCAGCGCCGATGGCCTCACGCTGGACCTGACTGCTACAAAGCAGAACAGCAAGTCCAGAAAGTCCGGCGTAAGCGCGGCCGACATCACCTTCGTCAATATCGAGAAGGCGCACTTGGTTCCGGAGTTCTAAGCGGAACAAACTTGAGTTTGCTCCGGCCTTGAATAGGGTCGTGAGCCTTCCCCCAATCCAGCCCGGTGGCCACGGTGGTTCGCGGTCATACTGGGGCACTTCGAGTAAGACAAGGCAGGAAAGCAAAAGCTATGTCCAGCGCGTTGTATCAAAGCATTGAAGCTCTAAGCCGTGAGAAGAGCATCGACCCCGGAATCGTCGTTTCCGCAGTTGAGGAAGCAATCGCCCTCGCCACCCGCAAGTACTACAAAACGCAGGAGAACATGCGCGGCGAGCTCAATAAGGAGACCGGCGAGATCCAGGTATACGCTTTCAAGACCGTCATGGGTTCTGAAGACGAGATCGAGGACCCGGTCAATCAGATCACTCTGGAAGAGGCCCAGGCCATGGCCGAGGGCGCAGAGCTCGAGCCTGGCAGCGAGATTCGCCTTTACAAGGACACGCGTCCCCTTGGCCGTATCGCGGCACAGCTCGCCAAGCAGGTCATCTTCCAGAAAGTGCGCGAAGCCGAGCGCGATACCGTCTTCAACGAATACGCCCATCGCGAAAAGGAAGTCCTCTCCGCCGCCGTCAAGCGCATCGAGGGCCAGGATCTCATCATCGACCTCGGCAAGGCGGAAGCCCGCATGCCCAAGCGCGAACAGTCGCGTCTCGAACAATTCTCCGTCGGCGAGCGTATTCGTGTCGTTCTTTTGAAAGTGGATCGCGCCGCCAAGGGCCCGCAGGTCATCGTTTCTCGCGCGGCGCCAGAGCTGGTTTCCAATCTCTTCCAGTCCGAGGTTCCGGAGATCTACGATAACACCGTCGTCATCCGCGCCATCGCGCGCGAGGCCGGCGAACGCACCAAGATCGCCGTTATGTCCCGTGACAAGGATGTCGATCCAGTCGGCGCCTGCGTCGGCATGAAGGGTATGCGCGTCCAGTCGATCATCCGCGAACTGCGCGGCGAAAAGATCGACATCATCGAATATAACGAAGAGATCACCACCTTCGCCGAAAAGGCTCTGCAGCCAGCCAAAGTCAGCCGCGTCTCCATCGTTGACCTGGCCGACAAGCAGCTCGAAGTCATCGTCGACGACACGCAGCTATCACTCGCCATCGGCAAGAAGGGCCAGAACGTCCGCCTCGCCGCCAAGCTCCTCGGCTGGAAGATCGACATCAAGAGCGAGGAAGAAAAGCGCCAGGAAGTCGAACAGCAGATGACCGGCTTCGGCCCCGGACAAACCACCCCGATCGAGGCCGTCACCGAGCTCGGTGAAACCATTATTCAGAAGCTGGTCGCCGCCGGTATTACCACCGTCGAAAGCCTCGCCGACATGACCCCCGAAGAGCTCGAAGAAATCCCGGGCATCGGAGAAAAGACCCTGGAACGCATAAGCGTGGCGGTCCGCCACTACTTCGGCCAGTACGAATCCGGCGAAGTGAACCCCAACGCAGTCGCAGAGGAAGCATCTCCATCCGAGGAGGCGATAGCCGTGGAAGTCGATGAGCCTGGCACCCCCGACGAACCGGTCGAGGAAGCAACAGCAGAACTTACCCCCGAGTCCGATCCCGATGACGCGGCCACAGAGACCCTGGAAGTCGAAAACGCAGCCGACCCGGAGCGCACCCATCCGGTCGACTCAGACGACGTAGTCGCCACCCCGGATCCCGAGACGACCCCGGTAAATGCCGAAGCTATCCTCGAAGAAACCGAAAAAGCAGAAGAAGCCACGATCGATCAGGGTGAACCGAGGGGCGACGCATAATGATGCGTCGCCGCACAAAGTTATTTTCAGAGGATAATAGCAATAGGCAGTTAGATCGCCGTGAGGTTGCTATGACCAGTTAACCGAGCAGTGGGCAACACAACGAAAAGAGGCGGATGAGTAAGGTTCGAATTAACGATCTGGCGCGTGAGCTGGAAGTCAAAAGTAAGCAGATTCTCGACGCTCTGGCAGCTTTGGGTTTGGCAGAAGGCAAAACCCATTCAAGTTCCATTGAAGCAGGCGAGGCTGAACGGGTGCGAGGCCACTTTGAGCGTGGCTCCCGGCCTCAGGGGGCAAGTGCGTCCAGCTCCCGTATTGAGCAGGAAAACAAGCCCAAGATTGATCTCTCCAACATTTCCAAGCCCGGCGATGTGATGAAGGCGATTCTGGCCCGCAAGCAGGAGGCGGAGCGTCAGGCCCAGTTCCCCAACCGGCCTGCGTCAACGCCGCCCGCAGTCGTAGTGCGTCCACCCGCGTCAGCGGGAGCGACTGCTACATCTGCGCCCGCGGCAACTCGCCCGGTTGTTGCTCCTACGCGCGTAGTCACCCCTCCGCCCGCGGAGACAAAGCCTGAACCGCGCAGGATCGTACCGCAGCCGCGTCAGGCGCCAAACATCATCCATCCTCCGGCTGCGTCCACGCCAGCCATTGCCTCTCGTCCGCCAGCTGGGCCAGTGATTGCGCGTCCGCCAGCAGGCTCGACGGGTACAGGCACCGCGTCGCAGCAGCGTCCCGCAGTCGCAGTAGCGCCGCCGGCTGCCGCCGTAGTGGTCAAGCCTCCTGTGTCCGCGGCAGCCGCCCCCGTAGTCGCTCCGGCATCCACCGCGACCGCCGTACACCCTCCGCCCGCGAAAGTAGCGCAGCCTGAGCCGGAAGCCCAAGCCCCCGTCACCGCTCCCCCAGTCGAGGCCCAGAAACCCGCAGCCGCTCCGGTCGTGGCTGAACCCAAACCGGTCGTCAGCGAAGCAGTCATCGCCACAACCGCGTCCCTGCCAAGCAACGGCACAGGTGCCGCAGTTTCTTCGGAGCCTGAAATTACAACGGAATCCGCCGTCCAAGCGCCCCCCGCGCCAGTGGTGCCTGCACCGCAGGTTCGCAAGGTTGTCATGCCTCAGACCGGACCACGTCCCGTCTACAAGGCTCCGCCTCCGCCTCCGCCATCGGCAGCTCCGGCTCCCGGTGCGAACGCCGCCGGCATCCAGCGCGGCAGGCCAATTTTCGAGAGGCCCGGTGGCCCAGGCACCAGGCCAGGCAGTTCCTCGCCTCGTCCTCAGAGTGGCCCCGGTGGCTACCAGGGACAAAGCGCTCCGGGCCAATTCCCCGGCGGACCTCGCCCCAAGCATCCGACTCGCCCCGGCTTCGTAGGTTCAGGCCCCGGAGGCCCAGGCGCACGTCCAGGCTTCGGCGCACGTCCTGGTTTCGGAGGTCCTCGTCCCGGTGGCTTCGGCGCGCCCGGCGGCGCACCACCGTCTCCCGGCGAAGCACCGCGCGCTCCGCGACCTTCTGGACCGCCTCGCGGCCGTGGCCGTCAGCAATACCCCAAGACCAAAGAAGGCCCGATGAAGGGCTTCACGCCTCCGCCTCGTTTTGGCGGAGCGTACATGGGCAACGAACCACCACCCATCACCCGTGAAATCACCGTCACCGAAGGCATCTCCGTAAAGGACCTGGCCGAGAAGCTCGAAATCCGTGCGAAAGACCTCGTCGGTACGCTGCTCATGCGTGGCGTCTTCGTTACTGTTAACCAGTCCCTCGACGCCGAGATGGTCAAGGATGTCGCCGCCCGCTTCGGCGCCGGCGCCACCGTCATCAGCTACGAAGATGAAATCGCCAACCAGGCCATCGAAGAGATACTGGAAAGCGACAACATCGATGAGCTCGAAGTTCCGCGTTCGCCTGTCGTCACCGTCATGGGTCACGTCGACCACGGCAAGACCTCACTGCTCGATGCCATCCGCGAAACCGACGTAGCCTCTGGCGAAGCAGGCGGCATCACGCAGCACATCGGCGCCTACAAGGTGAAGTTCACCAAGGAAGGCTCTCCGGCCAACGGTCGCGAGATCGTCTTCCTTGACACCCCGGGTCACGAAGCCTTCACCCGCATGCGCGCTCGCGGAGCCAAGGTCACCGATGTCGTCGTAATCGTTGTCGCAGCCGACGACGGTCCGATGCCTCAGACTCTCGAAGCCATCGACCACGCCAAGGCAGCCGGCGTGCCGATGACCGTGGCTATCAACAAGATTGATCGCCCTGAAGCAGATCCAGAGAAGGTCCAGAAGCAGCTCGCCGATCGCGGCCTCATTCCCGATACCTGGGGCGGAGACACGGTCTACGTGAACGTCTCAGCCAAGAAGAAGATTGGCCTCGACCTCCTCCTCGAAATGATCTGCCTGGTCACAGACGACAAGCAACTCAAGTCCACGCCTGGCCGCAAAGCTGTAGGTACTGTGCTCGAAGCCAAGCTCGACCGCGGCCGAGGCACCGTGGCAACCGTCCTTGTCCAAAACGGAACTGTTCGCGTCAACGAGAGCTTCATCGTTGGCAACACCTTCGGTAAGGTTCGCGCCATGTTCGACGATCGCGGCCGGCCTATCACCGTAGCCGGTCCCTCTACGCCGATCGAAATTCTCGGTCTCGAAGGCATGCCCGATTCGGGCGATACCTTCCTTGTCGTAGCCGATCGCGACAAGGCCAAGGGCATTGCCCAGTACCGCAAGATGAAGGAGCGCGAAGCTCAGCTCGCCAAGAGCAGCCGAGTCTCCCTCGAAGGCCTTGCCGAACAGATCCGCACCGCAGGCGTCAAAGACCTGCCGCTCATCATCAAGGGAGATGTCACCGGCTCCGTCGAGGTCATCGCCGACTCGCTGGTCCGCATGTCCACCGAAAAGGTGCGCATCAAGGTCATCCACTCCGGCGTCGGCGCCATCACCGAGAGCGACATCCTGCTCGCCTCGGCCTCAAACGCCATCATCATCGGCTTCAACGTTCGCCCCGAGCGCAAGTCGCAGGAACTCGCGCAACAGGAGAACGTGGAAATCCGTCTGCACTCGATCATCTACGAGTTGCAGGATGAGATCCGCAAAGCCATGCTCGGTCTCCTCGATCCCACCTTCAAGGAGAACTTCCTTGGCCGTGCCGAGGTCATCAACGTCATCCGCATCCCCAAGGTCGGCACAATCGCCGGCTCCAGGGTCACGGAAGGCGTACTCCGCCGCGATGCAGAGATCCGCATCATGCGCGGCAGCGAACAGGTCTTCAAAGGCAAGATCGGCTCCCTTCGCCGCTTCAAGGACGATGTGAAGGAAGTCACCAACGGCATGGAGTGCGGTATCGGCGTCGCAGGCTTCAGCGACTTCAAGGAAGGCGACGTCATCGATGCCTTCACCACCGAGCGCCTGGCCAACGACCTTGGCCAGTTAGCCACCACCGTAGCCGCAGCGGCGAAGGAAGCCAAAGAAGCCGCAGCAGCAAAAGAGAAAGAACAGCAACTCACCAGCTAACCAGCAACAACCACCAAAGCAAAGGCCCGCTTCTCGCAAGAGCAGCGGGCCTTTTGTCTTGTCGGCGGAATCAGCCAGTCAGTTCGAGCTATCCCCAGACTTCTGAAAGAAGCTGGTGATCGAGCTGATAATCGCGTGCATCCCATCCGCGCCGCCGGCAAGCAACGCCGTAGTGATGATCACATCGAAATTGCGAAAAAAATCCGCTTGCCGCAAACCGTCCGTCGCCGTATTGAAAAAATTGACGTCGGTCACAAAAGGCCAGAGCGCACGCACCCCTACCGCGCTGGCGCAAAAGCTCAGTATCAGGTTGGCCGCAAACGCATAGCGTTGCGTCTCACCCCGATAGGCATCCAGTGCGTCGGTCGCTGCCTGCAGGTCGGCGGCATTCTGCGCATTCTGCATCGGAGTAGTCGGATCATTCGGCCGCGCTTTGATTGCGGTGACAGCATTACTCAATTTGCTGGCCCCTGCATCTCGCCACGGGCTGATGAGAATCTCCACCGCGCGCTCTATAAACGTCGCAGCCAGAATCAGCGGCGACATCTTGCCGACCAGATCCTGAGCATTCAGGGTCAGTCCGATGCCATTCCATTTCTGCCAGAATGCAAAATAGATAAGCCCAATCAGCACGGCTAAAAAGCCGAGCAGCAAAGGGCTGCTCCACAACTTTGCGAGAAGTAGCTTAAGTGTCATTGTCAGGCCTTTTCGGAACCATAGTCGGAAAGACGGCATAAGTCTACAAATTTGAACAGCCTGGCACAAAAAAAAAGCGTGGACCCGAAGGCCCACGCTACATTAGACCAAATACAGTCTACCCAGGATTTAGAACTCCAGGCGGACAGCAACCTGACCGGTACGTGCGCCACCAAAGTCAGCGCCTACCGAGTTGGAGATGATTCCGTAACTCGACGAACTCAAGTTCACATTAGGGTCGCCAAGGTTGGTGTGATTGAGCACGTTGGTGAAAGTACCTTCTGCTTTCAACTTGATGCGCTCGGTTACGCTAAAGCTCTTGCTCAGGCCAGAAGACAGGTTGAAGAGCCCAGGGCCAACAACCGTTCCGACCTGGCTGTTGCCAAAGCGGCCGATTGGGAGCGCGTTGGGGTTCCCCTCCTGACCATCACCCGTGGTGCAGGGAGTGCCAAGAACCCAACTGGGATCCCCGGGGCAGGCAAACGCTGCTGTATTGACCCAGTGCAATCGATTTTGACTGGACGGCTTCGTGTTGACGCCGCTGACCTGATCTGCGTGCTGATTGCGGTGACCCAGATCAAATCCGCCGGCGGCGCCGTCGAGACCCGAACCGGTACCCGAGGGGTCGGTCTGACCATCTGGGAAGTATGGGGTATTGTAGGGTCCGGTTTGTACGGTGAGGATAGAGCTCAGGCGCCATCCTCCGACAATCAGGTCAGCGACACGGGGAATGTTGCCACCGAATGCTCGGCCGCGCCCGAAAGGCAGGTCGTACAGCACAGTGGTGTTCCAGCGATGACGACGCGTACCGAACACGTTCCCAAAGTCCACGTGACGATCCAGTATCGAGGTAGCGCGCTGACCGCCGCCCTCGCCACCAAAACCGCTGTTGGCGGGACCCTGATTGTCGGCAAGAGCCTTTGCCCATGTATAGGTGGAGTGGAACTCCAGGCCGCGCTGCAACCGATGGCTCGCTTCCAGCTGAAGTGAATGATAGCTTGCATTGGCCCCGGTCGCCCGGGTGTTGATACGGCCCCAGTTCGGGAACAGGCGCGAAGAGATGGGTGCATTGAAGGCTGATACGGTCGAAGAGTACGGAAGGGTATTTTCATCCGGAGCCCAGACCAGTTGATGTGTTTCAGAGCCGATGTAGGTTGCGCGAGCCGCGTAGCCGGCGCCAAGGTCGTGATCGATGCTCAGCGACCACTGCTCGGTATAGGGATCTTTCCAGTTCGTGCTGTTTGCCGTTCCGAAGTAGTCTGTACCGTAGCAGTTCGTGCAGCCGCCGTTGCCGGCGCCTGCGTAAATATTGGGCCACTGATAGCCGATGGCATGTGTCTCCGGGTCGTACGAGTTCGTGTACTGGGTCGTGGAAGCCTGAAGGGTACCGGTCAGGGAGTAGAAGCTGGAACCCAGCATGGTGATGTTGTAGATACCGTAGCCGCCGCGAATAGCCCAACTATCGTTGCCGAACGGGCGATATGCGAAACCGAGCCGAGGCATGAAGCGCAGATGCGGATACTTTTTCAGGCCGCGGGGGTAGCCGGCCTGACTGTAGGTTTTGACCGGCATGCACGGCGCGCCATTGACGGTCGCAGAGTTAGTGTTATTCACGCCGTCCGGGTCGCAGGCGTTCGCGCTGGAGAGGAAGGCTTGAGCCAGCAGTTTATCTTTGCCATCCGGATAAATTGCGCCACCGGAGCCTGCATAGCTGGGGTCAAAGTTGCCGATATCGCCGCCCTTGTCGTAATAGCCGGGGTGCAGCTCATAGCGAACGCCGTAGGTCAACGTCAGCCGCGGGTTTACATGCCATTCATCCTGGGCGAACGCATGATAGTGGCCAGAAACGCCGTCATTATCCTGCGAAACGACATCGTAGAAGGTCTGGTTCGGAAGTCCCATCAGAAAGTCGCCAAAATCCACGCCCGTGAACTTGCCGGTGCTGCCACTCGTGTTGAAGGAGTATGTGCCGTAGTTATCTGAACCGTTAAAGCCCAGAGTTGTATACGCCTCAAGCGCCTGGGCGTTGAAGCCAAACTTGAATGTGTGGCTCCCTTTGCTCCAGATCAGCACGTCGTTGTAGTCATATGTAAAAGACTTGTTTGGATTGCTCAGACGATCGGCATTCAGGCTCTGGATATTGTTGAAGTCCATCTCCGGAATACCGTTGTAGAAGAGGTTCTGCAATCCGACCCAGCCCTCGCCTTGAGTCCATGCCTTACCGTCGAACGGGTTCTCACTGCCCGAGATGGCGCGGGCAAAGCCGAAGCTCGCGTCGTTGATGAGATTGGACGAGATCGTCCAGTTGGCATCTACCTTGAACACCCGGCTGGTGCCTGTATTGACCGAATCGGGAAGGTTCAGCAACGCGTAGCTGTTGCTCGGCAGGTTCTTGTAGCTGTACTTGCCCCACAACAGAAATTTCTGGTTCGAACCAAAATACTGATCGCCGCGGATGTCGTACTGATCGGAGTGGGCGCTCTTGTCCACGTTCTTCTGCCAATTGGGCGTCCCGTCGTCCGTGTAGGCGGTCGGGTCGCCGATGTTGGGGTCCGGATAGAATGTCTTCAATGTGTCAGTCGCAATTTTGTTAATTAGAGTGGCGGGCAACACCTTTCCAACGTTCTCGCCGGTGAAGGGATCAATCAGACCGGTAAAGCTGTTTCCACCCTCGCCATTTGGTTCGATGTACTTGGTAAAGTCGCCCTGCTTCATCAGCGTGCTCGGTACAACGGCGAACACGGTGGCTTGTGCCGGATGACGCCAGCCCTCATAATCGCCAAAGAAGAAGCTCTTGTTGTGGCCATTGTAGAGATGGGGAATAACAACCGGGCCACCCACGCTGCCGCCAAAGGTGTCGCCATGAACGGAGGGCTTGGTCGTGGTCGTCGGGCGTGTGTAGGCAATCGCATCAAACGACGAGTTCTGGTAGTACCAGAAGCCTGATCCGTGAAGCTGGTTGCCACCACCCTTGGTGGTCACAATCACCTGGCCAGGATCACCATATTCTGCTCCGTTCAAAGCACCGTCTGCGCGAATTTCAGAGATTGCTTCTGACGAAGGATACGAGTTCGGCATCTGAGTGCCGCCGCTGGGGTTCTTCAACGTAATTCCGTCAACCGTAATGTCGACCTGGTAAGGCAATGCACCCTGCAGCGAGATGCCGGAACTGTCATTGTCCGTCTGCACGCCAGGCAGTGCGCCAAGAATCGCATCAGCGCTGGTGCCGCTGAAACTGGCGCGGGTGTTAACCGGCAGATTGATCGCGTCATCGGCAGTAAACGTGCCGCTGATCGTCGGCGAAACTGTTTCGATCGAGCTGACATTGTCGCCCTTCACAATCACTTCCTGCTGTACCGTGCCCACCGCGAGATTCGCGTCCAGGCGCAACTCCTGGCGAACGTTCAACGTCACGTTCGAAGCAGACCACTTCTCAAATCCATTTGCCACAACTTCAATCGAGTAGGTTCCCGCAACAACGTCTGAAAAGCGATAGAGTCCGCTCGCCGACGAAGTCGTTGTGCGAACCGTACCTTCTCTTGTGCTGGTTAGCGTAATCTGAGCGTCTGCGATCAAGGCGCCCTTGGCATCACTGACCGAGCCGAGGATCGAGCCCTGAGTCGATTGCGCCAGAACCATCGTGCTGGTCATTATGAATGCCAACAACAAAGTCAACGCAGAAAGTGCCCACCGCAAACGCGGAAGGTGAAACCTGGGTATAGCTTCTTGCATGGGTACTGCCTCCTGAGGTGAAGCAAATGAAAGAGTTCGGGTGGCTAATGGAGCTTTGAATCGAGTGAATAAGGCGAATACTTGGCTAGAGCATAGTTTGTCTTTTCAATTCCATGAAGCAAAAAGACCGTAGGAAGTTGTCGTTCTGGAGTTCCAGTCGGAACGCCCCGGTTAAGTCATCTCGCCCGTGAATCTACAAATATTTTAGGTTATCGGTTGATTTCATTAGGTTTAGATCGCATGAATTTGCCGATTATTCACAATTGCACAAGCGCATACCGGTCACAGCAGCAAATAAATTAACACAGCGTTAACATTTCACCCCGCCTGCATGGGAATCCGTGACATACCATTGCATTCGCCTGCTGGTTGCGCAGGGACCCCGCGTCCAAACAGATGACCAGCAAGCAGGACGAGATCCGAGCCTCAGCCGCGCGCCTCCTTCGGCAACGCTATCCCGCCTCTCAATGGACAAAGAAAGCCGCCCCATTCGTGCGATAAATGCTGTTGTGATTGACCAGTCGGAAGATTCGCGCCGCATTTGCATACAGTTACCGCGTCCTGTCGCAAAATAGACAAAGTCTCTCGCTCGGCCCCAAATTCTTGCCTGGCACTCCGTCTGGTCTTTGTGTTTGCTTTTCTGTCTGTCATTCCCGCAGGGAATCTGCTTCTCCATCCGCCATTACAGATGCTAAAACGCGTCAAAAGCGCCGCAAAAGCACATCATTGTGATCCGCAAATGCATCATTATGAGGTGTTTAGCCCACAAAATCCGACACTCCCCCGGGGGCCGCGGTGCGATTCACCGTTTGTTCGCTTACAAAGGGCGAACCACAGGGCCACATCCGCAACCAATTCCACGGAAAGAATTCTGTTCCGTAGCCGTATCGCGGCTCTGTCGTAATCCCTCGACTGCGAAATAATGGCTGGATGCGGCAAACTCCAAATGCAACGCCAGCCATTGGCATCGACTTCGGCACAACAAACAGTTCTGTGGCTCTTGCAGCCAGCGACGGTCAGGTCGATCTGGTGCGCTTTCCCCGCCGGGGAGGAGAGACCGAATCATTTCGCTCCGTTTTGTACATGGAGCGGATTCGCCAGGCAGGCCATCTGCGCATCGGCAGTTGGACCGGCCCCGCCGCGATCGAGCACTACCTTGATGCCGAAAAGAAGGGCCGCCTGATCCAATCGCTCAAGAGCTATCTGAGCGCGAGCAATCTCACCGGCACAGAAATCCTCGGCCGTCACTTCGCCTTTGAGAATCTGATTTCGCGCATCCTGACCGATTTGCGCCTCAACGCAGAGCGCCAGTTTGGTACTGACATTCGCTACGCGATGGTGGGCCGTCCGGTACGCTTCGTGGGAGCTGAAAGCGAGGCTGACGAAGCCTTCGCAGTGGCGCGACTACAGCGCGCATTTGAACAGGCGGGCTACGAGCATGTCGAGTTTACGATGGAGCCGGAGGCGGCTGCCTATGCCTACGAGGCCACGCTGGACCACGACGAACTGATCTTGATCGGCGACTTCGGCGGTGGAACGAGTGACTTCTCTCTGTTGCGCGTTGGTCCCGGAATTCGACGACGCGGACGAAAGCCCGAAGATCTGCTGGGCAACAGCGGCCTGGGTTTGGCGGGGGATGCCTTCGATGCGCGCATTGTGCGCAAACTGGTTTCGCCTGCGCTTGGCGCAGGGACGTTGCTCCATCCAGCCAGCAAGATGCTGCCCGCGGTGCCGGCTTGGATTTATGCGAACCTGGAGCGCTGGCATTACCTGTCATTTCTCCGCACGCGCAATGTTACGGAGATACTTAAGAGTGCAAGGGCGCGAGCGATGGAGCCGGAGAAGATCGAGGCGTTGATTACGCTCGTGAATGAAGATCTTGGATTCCAACTTCACCAAGCGGTGCAGCGGCTCAAGTTTGAGTTATCGAGTGCTGAGACTGCCGAGTTTCGATTTGTCGATGGCACACTGGAGTTGCGCCGGGTGGTAACGCGCGCCGAATTTGAATCATGGATCGCGGCTGACTTGTCCGCGATCGAGGAGTGCGTCGATAGCTTATTCAAGACAACCGGCGTGAGTTACCAAGATGTAGACCGGGTGTTTCTGACCGGAGGTACTTCGTTTGTGCCAGCAGTACGAGCCATCTTCGAGAGGCGGTTAGGAGCGGGTCGCGTGCGTAGCGGAAATGAATTCACTTCAGTTGCGCGCGGGCTGGCCCTGCGGGCGAACGAGTCGCTTGCCGGAAATTGAACCAGGTTTGTCTGCGTTTTACGGTTAAATCGTCTTTCTCGCGAAAAATCCCGGCTGTAATGTCGGATAAGACACGAACTTAGTCGTCGTCTTTGTCCGTCGTCCGCCGACGCAGCTTAGACTTAGTCTTCTCCAGATGTTTTTGGATTTCCTCGGCGTTGTCCATGTCGCGAAGGCTGGCCGCCTCTTCTTTGGTTTTGGGCTTGGCTAGTTTAGCCTTGGCCGGATCGAAAGCCCTGGGATCGCTGGGCAGATAGGTAAACGGCTCTGTATGCGGCGCAGTGCTGAAGGCGCCGGTAAATTCGCCCGCCAGGGCATCCTCAAGATTCAGAGGACTGACTCCCAGTAACTCGTCGATGGTTCGAGTAATGCTGCCCATGCTGCTGTGCTGGTGGCTGACAGAGCCCGGAGTTACCCATGGGCTGGCAATCAGCAGGATGCTGCGATGCGCGTCGACATGATCTACCCCACCTTGCGCATCGTCCTCGGTGACAAACAGCGCCGAATCCTTCCAGATGCTGGTCTTCGAGAGGAATGAAACAATGCGGCCCAGGGCAAGGTCATTGTCGGCCACATACGAGATCCTGAAGGGATAACCGTCTGCAGGGCGCGGATCGGAGGTGTGATCGTTGGGCAGGCGTATGACGATAAGGCCGGGAATCTTGTTCTGAGCGAGCCGGCGGCGGAAATCCCGCTCAAATTCATCCACGCGAAACTGGTCCGGAATACCCATGTTGAAAGTGGGATAGCGGCGATCTGAGTGTTCAAAGATAGGTCTGGGTACAGGAGCATTGAGAAAGAGCCGCTGACCCTCGGGGGCAGCTCCGTCAATCTCATCGCCTCCCTCAATTTCCAGGCCTTCGCCGTAGTTGAGAATGCCGAGGCCGGAGTCGGCGATGTGTTCCCAGATCGAGCCGAACTGGGGCTCGTCCTCAGGCATGGGTGCGTCCGCACCGCCGAACAGTGCGCGGCGGCCGGGCTGCGCTGCGGTGGCATCGCCATCGCGACGTCCCCCGTAACCGCTGGTCCATGCGGTGTTGAAAAAAGGAGTCGGGTTAATGCCGACTACCCAGCGGTGTCCATCGGCGGAGACATCAGAATCAACATAATAGTTGTCGCTGATGGCGAACTGGTGCGCAAGGGCGTGAAGGTTGGGAGTGACTTTAAGATGTTCGGCTTCAACCTTTGTTGAGTGACGTTCCTCTGCCCAGCCGTCGAGGCCATACCGCGCCAATGACGGATCGCCGTTAGCATTAGTCACGTCACCGAGAACCTCATCGTAAGTCCGGTTTTCGCGAATCACCAGGAAACAGTGCCTGAGCTTTGGAAGGGGCGGCCGATTGGCGATTGCATCGGTATTGGCAGCAATCACGGTGTTCGTGAGGGTCGCCGCGTCGGGTAGGCTGGCGAGTGTCACGGCTGTCAGGCTGCCATACTCCAGGGAGCCGACATAGGTAGGCGTGTTATCGGCATGCAGTTTGCCCGCATTGGGACCTGTGCCCTTTCCCTTCGAGTTTACGACGTAGAGCGTTTGGCCATCAGGTGAGAGCGCGACGGCAGAGGGATTCCAACCGGCGGGGATGTGCTCGATCAACCGCATGGTGGCGGCATCGAGTACGGCTACGGCGTCGATGCCGGATTCGGCGACGTAGAGCTTCCCATCCTTCGCCAGAGCGAGGCCGCTGGGCATGACGCCGCGGAGAGGACGGCCCTTTGCATCCTGAAATTTTGATCCGGTGAAGGGAGTAAGGGAGGTTTCGGAGAGCAGTTTGGTGCCGTCGGCGGTGACTTTGTCGACAGCGTCCTGATGGGCCAGCGAAACATAGACTGCTTCGTCCGAAGCCACCACGCCAGTCGGGGCTGCGCCGCCGACTGGATTATGAGCACCCTCCGCAATGAGTGTGCCGAGACGGAGCCTCACAGTTACCGCTGCGTGTGCCGCATCGTGGATGTCATAGGTCCAGAGAGAACTGCCGCGTTCCGAGTTTTCCGGTCCAAGGCCGGGAATCTTGCGTCCCTCCACGATTGCGCCTTCGCGAGCTTCTTTTGACGGGTAGGCAAAGGGAGCGAAGTGAAGTCCAGTGCCGAGCTTGTCGTCCTTCGACGCTCCAGGAATAGTTGAGTATTCAAAAAGGCCGCTGTTCGTTACGTACAGACGTGTGCCATCCGGCGAGAGGGCAAGGGCGAAAGGGTAGGCTCCAGTGGGGACGCTGGCGACGATCTTGAGTGCGGTGGAATTGCTGGCGTCGATGAGGACAACGCGCCAGTTGGCCTGGTCGAGCGCGTAGAGAGTGCGGCCGTCGGCTGAACTCAGGACGCTGGCGGCAAAGCTGTGAGTGAACTCTGTGTCGCCGATCTTCTGGTTCAGCGAAAGTTGCCCCTGCTGGCGCCAGTCTGCGGTACTGTAGAGCGCGATCTTGCCCGAGTTCCCGGTTGCGACGTAGAGAATCTTTCCGTCCGGAGAATAGGCCAGACCGGCGTGCGTTTCGATAGCCGGGTCATTGTCTTCACCGTTGGGCAAGCGCCTTACAGCGGGGGTAGAAGAGTCGGGGTGGCCAATGACGTTGAGTGCGAAGGGGAAGCCGATGGAGGGTACGGCCGCTTCGGAGCCATCGGGCTTGAGGGCGATAGCGAAGGGGAAAGGCGCGAGTGGGATCCAGTTGCCGACGGGGCGGATCTGGCGGCCGTTGGGTAGCACGGCCTCGACTGCGGTCGGTGAACTTTGCTGGCTCAGGGATGCAAGGCATGACACGGAGAACAACAAGAGGGCGATAATGATGCGACGAGAGGCCATGCATACCAGAATGCACTGCGAGTGTGAATTAGGGAAGAACAGCCACGGGATTGAGTCGCAGACTCAGGCAGGCTCGAGCTCGGGCATCTACAATGGTGGCGAGTAGGGTTGCGGTTTGTAGATAGCCCAGGAGAAATTGATGATCATTGGCGTTCCGAAAGAGATCAAGGACCATGAAGCACGCGTTGGAGTGACTCCGGCAGGCGCGAAGGCGCTGGTGGAGGCAGGGCACACGGTGCTCGTAGAGACGCATGCGGGCGCGCAGTCGGGCTTTCCGGACCATGAATATCAGGACGCTGGTGCGGAGATTGTTGGTGAAGCAGGGCACGTGTGGGCCAATGCCGAGCTGGTGGTCAAGGTCAAGGAGCCTATCGAGAAGGAGTATGTTTTCTTTCGCGAGGGGCTTGTGCTGTTCACCTATCTGCATCTGGCTCCGCTGCCTGATCTGACGGACGCGCTGCTCAAGTCGAAAGTGATTGGGATCGCGTATGAAACCGTACGCGACCGGGCGAACACGCTTCCGCTGCTGACTCCGATGAGCGAAGTGGCAGGTCGGATGAGCGTGCAGGTTGGAGCCACATATCTGGAGAAAGAACGCGGCGGACGCGGGATACTGCTTGGCGGCGTGCCGGGGGTTCCTCCGGCGAATGTGTGCATCATCGGTGGCGGTATTGTGGGTACGAATGCCGCCAAAATTGCCGTGGGCATGGGCGCGCATGTGACCATGATCGACATGAGCCTCAACCGTTTGCGTGAATTGGATGATCTGTTCCTTGGGCGTTTACACACCTTGGCCTCGAACAGTTACAACGTGGGCCGGGCGACACGCGAGGCAGACTTGGTGATTGGCGGAGTGCTGATTCCGGGTGCAACCGCGCCGAAGATAGTCACCAAGGCGATGGTCAGCAGGATGAAGCATGGTGCGGTGATTGTTGACGTAGCGATCGACCAGGGCGGATGCGTTGAGACGGCGCGGCCTACTTCACACTCGGACCCAAGCTATGTGGTGGATGGCGTGGTGCATTACTGCGTGACGAACATGCCGGGGGCAGTACCGCATACTTCGACGCTTGCGCTGACCAATGCTACGTTCCCATACCTCATGCGGTTGGCGAATCTTGGTGCGGCTGAGGCGTTGCGCGCGGATGCCGGGCTGGCCGAGGGGTTGAATGTGTGGAAGGGAACGCTGACACATCGCGGCGTGGCTGAGTCGCAGGGGCGATCGTTTACGGCGCCTGCGGATGTGATTTGATTTCTGGAATGTGATTGTTCTGTTGAGTTCAAATTTCTAGATCAGTAATCGAAACTTAGGGAGGACTATGCAGCGTCGTCAGTTTCTTGCGGCTTCACTTGCTACTTCGGCTATGGCTTTGGCGCGGGAGGCTGCTGCGCAGTCTTCGGATAAGTCATCTTCCGTCAAACAGGGGCGGGAGTTCTATCAGATCAGGCAATACAAGTTATTCAGCGGAGCGCAGACAAAGCTGACCACGAATTACCTTGGCGATGCTTTGATTCCCGCGCTGGGACGACTGGGTATGGGACCTGTCGGCGCCTTCTCGGCAGACTTCGGGCCGGAGACGCCTGTTTACTATGTGCTGATTCCTGGGCCGTCGGTGGAGAAGCTTGTCGAGGTGGATCTGCACCTGGCCGAGGACGCGGAGTTTCAGAAAGCGGCGGATCCTTTCTGGAACGCGCCGGCGAGTTCGCCTTCGTTTCAACGCGTCGAGAGTTCGCTGGCGGTGGCTTTTGAGGGCTGGCCCAAGTTGACGCTGCCGGCCGCTTCAGCGACCAAGGGGAAGCGCATCTTTCAGATGCGGACCTATGAAAGCCCGAGCTACCGTGACCATGTGAACAAGGTAGCGATGTTTCATGCGGGAGAGTTTGGGATATTCAAGGCCGCGGGGTTTGAGTCGGTGTTTTATGGGGATGTGCTTGTTGGTCCACGCATGCCTTGCCTGACTTATATGCTCTGCATGCCGAGTCTGGAAGAGCTGAACGCGAAGTGGGCGGCATTCCGAGATAATCCGGATTGGAAGAAGCTCTCCTCCGATCCCAAATATAGCTTTGAGCCTACTGTAAGTAACATCACAAATCTGGTGTTGAGTCCGCTTGCGTCTTCGCAGATTTAGCTACCAGGTATAGCCGCCGTCCGGTGGTGGCCAGAGGTTGAGCAACTGGCGCAGCAGAACGATGCGGCCAAGGTGATAGGCGTTGTGGGCGGCGAGGCTGACCAGTTGATCGTGGATGGTCATGGTTCTTAGGGGTGCATCCACGTTGGGGCAGGCGACGACGACTTCAAGCCGGTCGATATCGTTGGCGATGGCCGCGGCGTTCTGAGTGCCGGCCAGAAAACGGTCGTGCACTGAGTCCCATGGCTCGTTGGTGTCTGAGGGAAAGCCTTCGGCCGCGTGGAGGGGGACGGCGGTTGGCTTACCTTCGATCCAATCGAGGCTGATCTCCTGCCAGTAGGCCATGTGCCAGACTTCGTCGTAGATGGAATGCGTCGCTGCGCCGAGCGTTGTTGACGGCCTTTGGTGAGCTGCGGCTTCCGGGATTGCCTGAAGGATGTTCTTTGGCGAAGCGAATGCGCTGGTGCTGATGAGGGCCTTGGCAAGTTCGTTCATGGATTGATTGTATTGATTTGGGAGCGAACATCGCCTTCAAAAGCGAGTCCTGAGCCTCCGGATTTGAGCAAGGTCGTGGTCGGCCTATAATTCGGTCATGTCACTTTTGGGCAGTTCGCGTCGTCGAACGATTGCTTTGCTGGCTGCGGGGGCGTTTGTAATCTTCGCCGCGCTGGCGGCATTGCAGGCCTTCAATACCAGCCACGTTCCCTTTCTGACGCCGCAGACTACGGGAGACATCCTTGTTTTCACCGCGATGTCCGTGATTGTCTTCCTGTTGCTGCTGATGATGCTGGTATTGCTGATCAGGAACATTCTGAAGCTCTTTGTAGATCAGCGCAGCCGGGCATTGGGATCACGCCTGCGGACGCGCCTGGTGATTGGCGCGGCCCTGATTGCGCTTGCTCCAGCGGCGTTCATGTTTCTGTTTAGCTTTCAGTTGTTGAATCGCTCGGTGGATCGATGGTTTTCGCAGCCCACTTCTGAACTGAGGGAAAACTCCACGCGGGTCGTGCTCGAGCTTGCGCATTACGCTACCTCGAACGCACGGCTGGAGGCGGAGGCGATTGCAGCATCTGGCGCGGCGGACAAGGATCTGGTGCAGGCCAGGGCGGAGATTCATTCCCGGCGTATCACGCTTGAGGGTGGCTACGTCGTCGTGTATGGGCCAGACAAGCAAAGCGTTCTTGAGTATCAGACACCTGCGGCGACGAGTCATCTGAGCCTGCTGCCGTGGCTGGATGATGGCACGTCTGCAGCGATTCCGCTCCATGGGCCACTGCAGCAGGATTTGCTGATGATGGCGCAGCGTACTGACGAGCCGATTCTGGTAGTGGAAAACGGGCAGGAGAAGCGGGAGTACGCCTCCGGCCTTGCGGCTACGCCGGGAGGAAGACTGGTTGTTGTCGGTTTGCCGATGCCACAAGGGTTGAGCGATACAGCCAGCCAGATCCGCATTGGGGCTAGTGAGTATTGGACTCTGTTTCGCTCGCGCAACAGCATTCGCACGACGTACATTTCGATGCTGCTGTTAATCACCACGCTGGTGTTCTTCTCAAGCATGTGGCTGGCGCTTTTCCTATCGAAGCAAATCACGCGGCCGGTTGAGGCGCTGGCCGATGCCATGGACGAGATTGCCGATGGCAAGCTGGACAAGCGTGTCTCGGTCGACTCGAGCGGCGAGATGGCTGAACTGGTGGCTGCGTTCAACCACATGGCGCAGGATCTCGAAACAAGCCGGCATATGGCCGAGACTTCGCGTGAACAATTGTCGGCAGCAAACCAGGCGCTTGAGGAGCGACGGCGCGAACTCGAGACCATTCTGGAGACCATTCCAAGCGGCGTAGTGACGCTGGATAACAACGGTGCAATCATGCAGGCAAATCGCGCTTTTGCTGCTCTGATTGGTGGTGAGGCAGAGACCAGTTTAAGCGGACGGCGCATTGAAACACTCTTTCCCACAGACTGTACCGAAGACCTCTCGCGCGTGATTCGGCGGAGCTATCGCATGGGCGCGGCTTCGACTGAGATCGAGATGCATTCCCGCGGGCGTGTTGTGCATCTGGCGGTGACGAGTGCGCGGCTGGAGTTAGGGGCTGGGTTCGGCCCTGGCCCGAATTCAGGCAGACAGGGTGCGGTGCTGGTTGTGGAAGATACGACCGAGTTGTTACGCGCGCAACGACAACTGGCGTGGAAGGAGGTAGCGCAGCGCGTGGCGCATGAAATCAAAAACCCGCTGACGCCAATAGCGCTTTCGGCGGAGAGAATCCGCAAGCATCTGGATCGCGCAACGGAGGAGTCGCCGAGCGTGATTCGCAAGTGCAGCGAGGTGATTCTCGGCTGTGTCGGCACGCTACGCACCTTGGTCGATCAGTTCGCCGCTCTGGCACAGTTTCCCGCTCCCCAACCCCGGCCGAGCGATATGAACAAGATCACGGAAGATGCGCTGTTGCTGTTTTCCGGGCGTGTCGATGGAATCACGATTCGAACAATGCTGGAGCCGGGCCTGCCGATGGTGATGGCCGATCCGGATGCGATCAAGCGCGCTCTAGCCAACCTTATCGATAATGCTGCAGAGGCGATGCAGACCAGCCTGCTGCGCGTGTTGACGGTGAAGTCGGGGTTGAGCGAGGATGGCATGTCTGTAGAGGTGGCTGTGTCAGACACCGGGCATGGGCTCACGGATGAGATTCGCGAACGGCTATTCCTGCCCTTCTATTCAACCAAGCAGCGCGGGACAGGTCTCGGCTTGTCGATTGCGGCGAAGATAGCCCAGGAACATCATGGGTCTATTCGCGCTGAATCGAACTCGCCCAAGGGCGCGCGGTTTCTGCTGTGCCTGCCAGTGATAGAGAGTGCTGTCGCCACCAGTCGAGAGCGTTCCGCAGAAGCTTCGATAGATTCTTCAGCGCAATCCAATCAAGCCGCTACCGAAGATGCGCCGGTTGCATCCAATTCCTCAAGATGAACCATGTATTGATCGTCGACGATGAGGCGGAGATACGTACTTCGCTCGAAGAGATATTGCGCGAAGAGGGCTATAGCGTGGCCTCGACTGGCACAGCTGCGGAAGCGATTGTGATGCTGCAGGACGCTCCGTATGACGTGGTGCTGCTCGATATATGGCTGCCGGATCGTGATGGGCTCGATGTGCTGGGTGATGTGCATGCACTGGCGGTGGAGGCGCGGCCCGAGGTGGTGATCATCTCAGGCCACGGCACGATCGAGACTGCCGTGAAGGCGACCAAGCTTGGAGCATACGACTTTCTTGAGAAGCCGCTGTCACTGGACAGGACTCTGATTGTTTTGAAGAACGCTGTCGAAGCGCGTCGGCTGCGGCGAGACAATCTGGAGTTCAAACGCCAGTTTTCTTTGCAGAGCGCGTTAACGGGCGAGAGCGTGCCGGCGAAGGCGCTGCGGCAGCAGATTCGACTGATGGCTCCGACTAACGGACGTGTACTGATTTATGGCGAGTCGGGGACGGGCAAGGAATTGATCGCACGTGCGATTCATACAGAGAGCCTGCGGCGGGACAGCGTGTTTGTCGAACTGAACTGCGCGGCGATTCCAGAGTCGCATATCGAGGCGGAGCTCTTTGGCGTGCGGCATGGAGCTTACCCTGCTTCGGTCTCGGGTACAGGACAAACCGGCTTCGCTTCCGGTGCGCCGCCTGAAAAGCGCGGTACGCTCGAACGTGCTGACGGCGGCACGCTGTTTCTCGACGAAGTCGGAGATATGAGCCTCAAAACTCAGGCCAAGGTTCTTTCAGCTTTGGACGAGCAGCTCTTTACTCCGGTCGGTGGGACGCAGCCGATTCGTGTGGATGTACGTGTGATCGCGGCCACGAACAAGGATCTCGAGGATGAGATTCTCAAGGGAAACTTTCGCGAGGATCTCTTTTATCGGTTGAATGTGGTGCCGTTTTCCGTGCCTCCGCTGCGGGAGCGAAAGCAGGATATTCCACCGTTGGTGAGGGAATTTCTGCGGGAGTTTGGATATCAGTATGGACGGCCGCGCATGGAGATCAGCGAAGAGGCGCTGGAGGCGCTGTCGCATCACACCTGGCCTGGGAATGTGCGCGAACTGAAGAATCTTGTTGAACGGATATTGATTCTCAATCCGCGGACCCTGCGCATTGAGCGCAAACATCTGCCCCCACTGACGCAGCGAAGCAGTACGCGTAATAACGAAGATTTTTCAACGCTGCAGCAGGCGCGGGATGCTTATGAGCGGGAGTACATTCAGAAGAAGATGGAAGAGGCAAAGAGTAATGTGAGCCGCGCAGCTGAGTTACTTGGCCTCGAACGAAGTCATCTCTATCGGAAGATGAAGGCGCTCGGGATTGCGGTGCGCGAGTAATCCGATTTCGAACGAAGTATCTGAGTGGCAGGGCGTCCTCGCGCCCAGCCATTACTTCTGATCGCGGGAGTTTTGCAGTTGGCTTGTGTCCGTCGCGAGAGCAGTTTCCTCGGTATGTGATTCGCCTACTGCATCTGCTGCTGTGATCTTGTAATTGCTGTACTCAATCGTCAGTTCGGCGCGTCCGCCAAGCCGGATTGAAGTTATCGTGTGGTTGTGTGTAGGAAGCCAAAAATCGTTGACCTTCGTATACCTGTGCTCTATCTCGCTGTTCTTGATCCAGAAAGAAGGGTTCTTCGAGGGTTCTGCTTGTAGCCGGACTACAGCAAAGTCTTTTGCATCCACCCAGATTCGGCCGCGGTAAAGAAACTTGTTGGACGTTTTCGGCTCTACGAATAAGACATACGTGGAATCAAAGGGCTTGCTTTCATACCCGACCATCCTGAATTCGTAATTGTCGTTGTTCAGAGCCGTTCGCCTTTGAGTTTCTTCAGTCAGGGATTCCTTTTCAGCCTCCAGCAGCTTCTTGAATACCTTTTCGATGACCATGTTCGAGCCGGTCGCGGACCGGATTGAGAATTCCTTCGTTGCGGGTGCCCGGAACTTCATGTCCACGACCATCTCGGCGTTTCGGTTGCTCGGCAGGCCATGGTATTCCAGCTTGTAGGTTCGGGTTCCCGCGTAGGAGTGCAGAGCGTGGGTACGCTCCAGATTCATCATGATCATGTTTTTCACGACTTGCTCGGTTGTTAACGGAGCGTTGATGGGAGGGGAGTGCCGATCAGTTTCCTGTGCGTGGGCTGGCAAGCTGGCGACAACAAGAAGCGCAAACGTCAATAGAGTTGCGAGCCGCCGTTGCGCTTTGATTGTGGGGGAAAGTCCAGGATGCGTATTGCCGAGCTTCATAAGCCAGCCTTCATCGAAGGTGATTTTGCATTGAAAAGATCGTTGTCGAACCCGCGCCAAGATTCGGTTCTTCCAGTGAGACAATGAACCAACGTCGTTGGGGCTGCTACCCGAGCCGCATTGACAGCATCCGAGATTCGGAGTTCGGGAGTCTGGTCAGAATTGACCGGGCTGTTGCTGCCGGGAACCGGGGTTGCAGTAGTGTTGTTTTTCCCGTCTACTTGCTATCAATCGGACCGATGGCGCTCTCGTTCAGGCCGGCTCTGGGGTTAACCTGGAAGTCCCATACCGAAGCGTTCATGTCCTTTGGAGAAAGGATTTCAACAAGCGCGTATTCGCCGATGAGGAGCGGCTCTTTGGCTTTGAGTTTGAGCCAATGTTTGCCGGGGAGGACTTCGGCGGTCATGGGGATGACGTTTTCTTCCTGGGTGATGTTGCCGGTCGGACTCACATGCACGGTACCGACGATGCGGACGGCCTTGCGGCTGTCGACGCGGACGATGGCGAAGCCGGAGGTGGGCGAAGTGGCGCCGCGCTTGGGATGCTGGACCTGCGATGCTCCGTGGGTGTCGACTGTAACGGAGTGGGAGACGACCTGCTCGGCCTCAGCCTTGTCCATCGAGTCCATTGAAAGGTAGATGACTGGCTCGTTGACGTGGATGGCGACTTTGGCCGCTCCGCCTTCGAGTTCTACGTGGGCCAGTTGGCCTTGCAGCGGCAGAACCGAGCGGAGGCCGTGCTGCCGCGCCATCTGCAGATCGCCGGTCGAGGGGACGATCTCGACTAGTTGCGGCGTGCCCTGGTATTCGTCCAGGACGAATACGCCGTCCTGATCGGGCAGGTTAAGGCCTCGGGCGACCTCGGGCATGCGGTCTTTCTGAGCCTGGCGCTCGGCGGCCTCTTCTTTGTCTATATCGGCGGCCTCTTCCATGGCGGGGGAGCGCTGCTGGGCGAGTTCAGTCTGCTGCTTCTCCCATTTGCGGGTGGCGGGCCAGTCGATCAGGTCTTCCGGGAGCTCTTCCCAGTCTCCGCCGCGCTCGACGGATATGTAACGGACGCGATTGCCGATAACTTCGTATTTGCGGACGATCTGGTAGGTGCCGTCTTTGAGGATGAGGCGGTGGTTCACCTGAACTCCGGGGACGCCGGAGCTATCTGGCTTGACGGGCAGTGGAGTCTTGGAGTGATTGTCTTCATTGGTTTGCGCCCGCGCCATCGGGCTGAAGACGCCGGCGGCGAACAGGATCGGGATCGCGGCAAGGGCGAGCGCGAAGTGCGGAAGGCGCGAGATATTGCTGCCGGGCATGGTCGTCAGTTTAGACGATGAAGGCTGCGGATGGTCGCGGGTGACAATCAGAAGACAAAACGCGATCACTTTCGAACTGCAAATTGGAGTTTGACAGGTCTAATCTGTGTATTCTTGTAGAAGCGGGTATTGTATGAACCTCTACAGGCACACACGAAGAACGGATCAGCGCCGCCCATGGGCTATGCGCGCGACCACTCTCGTCTGCCTGTTGCTGCTGACCCTGGTGACGTTTGTCCAGGTGGCGCATGTTCATCCGGCCGCGACGGATGCCGACCATTGCCCGATCTGCGTGGTGATGCACTCGGCGGCTCCGGTCGCCGCTGTTGCGGCGGCGGTCGTCTTTACGACTGGCTCAACTCCCGTTCCGGTGCCGGTGGTTCACACGGTCGTGAGGCCGTGGCACTGTACGCTGTTCAATCGACCACCTCCAACGCAAGCCTGAGATGCCCTCGATACAGCGCATCGCGAGTTTCATCGCGACAGCGCATTCCCAGAGATGATGCAGAGTTCGCAAGGTTCAGGTGAATTTGACCTGATCTGCTTGTGAACGGCGGCATTCCGGGAATTTCGACCTAAGGCGCATTCCAACACTTTGCGGAGGTTTCCCAATGCCGTTCATTCGCGGCCACGTCTTTCGGCTTTTTACATTCGTACTCGTTTTTTGTGCGGCAACATTTTCGTTTGCTCAATCGGGCGCTACTTCAGGGACGGTTTCTGGAACCGTTCAGGATGAGACCGGGGCCGTTATTCCCGGTGCCAAGGTGACGATCCAGAATCCGGTGAGCGGATATTCGCGCTCGACGGTCAGCGATGGCACCGGGCACTATCTGTTTCCTAATCTGCCATTCAATCCCTACCATCTTACGGTTTCCGCTCAGGGTTTCGACGCATATGCCCGCGATGTAGAGGTGCGCTCGGCCGTTGCAATGAACCTGACTGACACGCTCAAGGCTGGCGGGACAGTCGACACGGTGACAGTCAACTCCGGCGATCTGCTGGAGAATGATTCGAATTTTCATACAGATGTGGACCGGGACATGATGGAGAAGATCCCTCTGGAAAGTCAGTCGTCGGGGCTCAGTTCGCTCGTAACGGAGACATCGCCCGGTGTTGCCACCGACTCCAATGGGCAAATGCACGGGCTCGGCGATCACGCTTCGAATACCTTTTCGATCGATGGGCAGAGCATTTCGGATCAACAAAGCAAGGCATTTTCAAATCAGCTTCCTTCGAACTCAGTCCAGTCGATGGAAGTAATTTCCGGCGCACCGCCAGCCGAGTTTGGCGGAAAGACGAGCCTCGTGATCCAGGTGACGACGCGCTCGGGACAGGGAGTGACGACGCCCACGGGCAGTGTGACCGCCTCTTACGGCAGCTTTGGTTCAGCAACCGGTGCTGTGGACCTGAGTTACGGCGGCAAGAAATGGGGCAATTTCATCGAGATCGACGGGCTCAACACAGGACGATTCCTCGATCCGCCGGAGTTCAGGGTATTTCACGACAAGGGCAACGAAGAGAATGTTTTCGACCGCGTCGATCGCCAGTTTACAGAGAAGGACTCGGTGCACTTCGACCTGAGCTACAGCCGGTCGTGGTTCCAGACACCGAATACATACGACAATCTCAATGTGCAGAATGTAGTCAGCGGAGGAACCACTTCCGCGCCGGTCTTCGGTAATGTAGGTAATGCGGATCAGCGGTCGCAGATTGGCACATTCAACATTGCGCCGACGTACACGCGTGTGATCAATGACCGGACGGTATTCAACTTTGGTCCTTACGTGCGCCGCGATGCGTACAACTACTATCCGAGCAACAATTTTCTGGCCGACCGGGGCCCGGCAAATCTGCAGACCTCGTCGATTCAGCAGTTCAGGACACTAACGAATGCAGGCGCGCATGCCGATGTGTCTTACTCCAAGGGAGCGCAGAACATAAAGGTTGGAGCGGTCTATTCGCAGACGTTCCTGCGTGAGAACGACCGGCTTGGGATTGTCGACCCGACCTATAACTCGCCTTGCGCGGCAAAGGATGCGAACGGGAACCTGCACCCTTTGCCGGGTTATGACGATCAGATGCAGTGCGGAGCCAATCAAGCGAACCCGAACTATATTGCGGTGCTTGCGCCATATGACCTGACCCGGGCAGGCGAGTTCTTCAGCTTTGCAGGGCACACCGACGTGAAGGAGCTTGCCCTCTATGCGCAAGATCAGATCACAGCGGGCAACTGGTTGTTCAATGTCGGCATTCGCGGCGACTTGTACAACGGTCTGACGACGGCGCGGCAGGTTGAGCCTCGGGTCGGTGCATCATACAAGATTAAGCAGACAAGTACCGTGCTGCGTGTCTCGTATGCGCGGACGCTGGAAACTCCGTTCAACGAAAACCTGGTGCTGTCGAGTAGTGGCTGCGCGAATCCTGTGCTCAATCCGCTGCTGGCTTGCAGTAACGGCGTTGCCGGGACACTGGAGCCAGGCTTCCGCAATGAGTTCCATGCGGGATTGCAGCAGGCATTTGGGAAGAATTTCGTATTCAGCGGCGACTACATCTGGAAGTACACGCACAACGCATTTGACTTCAGTGTGCTGGGCAATACGCCGATTACGTTTCCGATCGACTGGCACAATTCCAAAGTGCCGGGCATTGCGTTGCGCGCGGATGTGCCGAGCTTCCATAACATTTCGGCGTACGTGGTTATGTCCTCGGTTGCAGCGCGCATTTTCCCACCGCAGACGGGCGGAGCGGGCGCGACAGTTGGTTCGAGTGGGCTTCCCTTCCGCATCGACCATGATGAGAAGTTCAACGAGACGACCCATGTGCAGTACCAGACTCCGTTCAAGATTGGCGACTGGAGCATGCCGTGGGTGGGATTCAACTGGCGGTTTGATTCGGGGCTGGTGGCGGGTTCGGTGCCTTGTTTCAATAACTCCGGCGACCCGAATACGAGTTGCGGCTCTGCCACGCTGCCGGATGGAACTCCCGCGGTGGATTTGAGCGCGTTCACGGCGGACGAGGAGTTCCAGGCTGGGTTTACCTGTGCAGGGGCGAAAGCAACGCCGACGATGGCGCTGCCTAATCTCTGCCCAGCCAGTGAATTTACATCGAACCTGGTGAAGATTCCTGCTATCAACAAGGAAAACAACGACAAGAATCCGCCACGCATCATGCCTCGCAGTCTCTTCGACGCGTCGATCGGGCAGGACAACCTCTTCCACGGCGACAAGAACAAGTGGAGCCTCCGCTTGTCGGCGGTGAATATTACCAACAAATACGCACTGTATAACTTTCTCTCAACCTTCAGCGGGACGCATTATGTGAGTCCGCGATCGCTTACGGCGGAGATTGGGTTCCATTTTTAATCTGCGAAGCTTCCCGGGTATGCGACTTTACATCGTATACTCGGGAACCATTTGCTACTTTGTGCGATCCTGGGTCATCGTCTTACTCATCGTGGTTACTTCCGCGACATTTGGACAGACACAAGCCAACGATTCCAGCACAAAACCATCCGATCAGCTTCCGAAATCTGTTATGGACCTGCTGCACGCCCAGGTTGCTATGGATACCGGCTTCGACAGGCCTGCCGTACTCATCTGCGCTTTGTAAAAGCGGAAGAGGTTGTCCGAAACGGTGAGTCCTTCACCAGCTACCGTGTCTATGCCGAAGGTGCTCCCGTAGCTAGTCCTCTCCTCCTTGCCTACTGGAAGAACGGGACAGCCGTCTCTGAAATTCAAGTCCTTTCTAAAAATGCTTTCGTCAATCGCAAGGGACTAGTGCTGGTTACCAAGCCCACTGGCGATTTGATGGATCAGGAAACGGCGGCGGAGAAGGACGAGTTGCGTGTGGCTCTGGGCCGCATGGCAAACGGAGAGCCTGCCCGTTTCCTCCTTCGCTCGCAAGACAACAAAACCATGATTTCAGGCACTCTCATCAAGCATCGCATTGAATCCGAATCCAAAGGTTGCAAGCTTTCCGCTCTTATCTCTGCTCCGGAAGCGAACGCGATTCTTGTATATACCGACGGGTTTCCGTCCAACGTCGAACTGCTCATGAAAAGTACATCGGCTGACGAATCCCGCCAGATTCATGCCAGGACGGATTCTCACGGCCACTCGGTCACAGTGGAGCTTCCGTATGTCATCGGCAAAGACTCTGGGATTGTCACCGAATCGATTACGACGCCCAATTGCTCCATCGCCCTCTCCATTCCTTGGGGCAAAGACTCCTACAAACCTATCTAACCGCTTCCCCGTTCGGTTCATAACCACCCTGAGCGGAAGTTTCTCGCAAACTTCCCCCTTCCCCCCAACCCGCTAATCTGCCATACTTGATTGTGCCCACCAGGTACGTCCAATCACCCCATTCCAATTCAGAGGTTGCACCAATGTCTGCAAAGTACATCTTTGTGACGGGCGGAGTCGTGTCCAGTTTAGGCAAAGGGCTGGCAGCAGCCTCAATCGGCTGTCTGCTTGAAAGCAGGGGACTTAAGGTCAACCTGATGAAGTTCGACCCGTATCTGAATGTCGATCCAGGGACGATGTCGCCCTTCCAGCATGGCGAGGTCTTCGTAACCGACGACGGAGCGGAGACAGATCTCGATCTCGGCCATTATGAGCGATTTACCCATGCCCACCTGTCGCGCGAAAACAACCTGACCACGGGGCGCATCTACGAGCAGATCATCCTGAAAGAGCGCCGGGGAGATTACCTCGGGAAGACCGTTCAGGTGATTCCGCATGTGACCAATGAGATCAAAAACGCGATGCGCAAGGTGGCTTCTCACGGGGCGGACGTCGTAATCGTGGAGATTGGCGGAACAGTGGGCGACATCGAATCGCTGCCGTTCCTGGAGGCCATTCGCCAGATGCGCCAGGAGTTGGGGCGGGAGAACACGGTCTTCGTCCATGTGACGCTGGTACCTTGGATTGCCGCGGCGCAGGAACTCAAGACCAAGCCGACGCAGCATTCGGTGAAGGAACTCCTGGGGATTGGGATCCAAGCTGATATCCTGCTGTGCCGGACGGATCGCCAGCTGTCGCGGGAGATGAAATCGAAGATTGCCGCTTTCTGCAATGTGGAAGAGCGGGCGGTTGTGACGGCCCGGGATGTCCCGTCGATCTATGAGGTTCCGCTGGGGTTTGCGCAAGAGGGCGTTGATGCCTTAGCGCTGAAGTACCTGCACCTTGATGCGCCGGAAGCAAAGCTCGATAAGTGGAAAGATATCGTGCATCGGGCTTATAACCCGAAGGATAGTGTTTCGATCGCCATCGTGGGTAAGTATGTCGAATATGAAGATAGCTATAAGTCGTTGAAAGAAGCATTGGTCCACGGCGCGCTGGCGCATAACCTCAAGCTTGAAGTTACGTGGATCGAGGCCGAAGGGCTGGAGTCGAAGGAATCGGGAGATAAGTCATACGAGGAGCAACTGGCGGGATTCGACGGAATCCTTGTGCCGGGAGGTTTTGGCAAGCGGGGCATTGAGGGGATGCTGAATGCGATCCGTTATGCGCGGGAGAATAAGATTCCTTACTTTGGCATTTGTCTAGGGATGCAGACAGCGTGCATCGAGTTTGCGCGCAATGTTTGCGGGCTCAAGGGGGCAAATTCGAGCGAGTTCGATCCGGCAACTGAGCATCGGGTGATCTACAAGCTTCGTGAACTGCTCGGTGTTGAAGAGATGGGCGGAACGATGCGTCTCGGCGCATGGGAATGCGTGCTGGAACCGGATTCATTGGCTTCGAAGGCATATGCGGCAACTGAGATCAGCGAGCGGCATCGGCACAGGTACGAGTTCAACCGCGAGTATGAGGCCCTGCTTACGGGCGGCGGACTCAGGCTGACCGGCACAACTCCCGACGCCACCTATGTTGAGATCGTCGAGATTCCCGATCACCCCTTCTTCCTGGGCTGTCAGTTCCATCCGGAATTCAAGTCAAAACCGCTCGAGCCGCATCCGCTGTTCAGGGATTTTGTGGCAGCGAGTTATCGTAATCGATTGGCGCATGGGTCTCCTGAAGCCTCCGAGGTAACTGCTTCCGGTAAAGTTTAGGTACTTTAGATTGTCACTATGACTGCCTGTTTCCCTTTTCCCAATCGTTGATCGCGGAGTTCAGGTGAAACAGGCAGTATTACTTTAGACTTCAAGACACATTCCCAATTCCCCCTCTGAACTTACTTACTAGCTATTTCTTCAGACGAGATCCCATGCTAGCTTTGGGTGACTCAATCATTGCATAGACCTAAGTCCATCCACGCAAGCAGGATTCAGTGTGATGCATGAGTCTCGGAGGGGAGTTATGCTGAGTGCTGGAGCTGGGATTGCGCGGCTGTTGAACCTTGGTGGCCCGGATGTGGCGGCATTTATGATCGCCACCCTGATTGGTTTGGTGGTGGATCATTATCTTCCTCACGGACCGTGGTCGGGCTACGTTGCTGTGGCCGTGGCATATCATCTCTTTCTGGCCTGGCTGGTGATCACCGCCGATCATGAAACAGGCATGAGCCTGTCTATCGCCGGCGCCGTCCTCACGCACGTTGCCTGCCTCGGTGTTGTCTGCGGACTTGGTGTGGTGCGCCATTCAGTCCTACATTTTGGCCTGATTCGGATGATTCCCGGCCTCAGTCTTCTTCGCTATGGAGTTGCCGGTTTCGCAGTCTTTGAGCGCAACTGGCTTTTCAGCGGCGGCAAAAAGCGAGAGGAGAAGGAACCCGTCGTGGAGCATGCCTTGTCGACGGCTGCCAGCCAGGAAGACTACGAGGCCTGGGTTTGCTATCTCGGCATGCCGGACCGGTATTTTCGCAGGCCGGGAGTTTCGATCAAAGCGGAATACGAAATATGGCTGCGGGCGCGTACCCAATATCGGGCGACGGAGTTGGTCCGCGAGAGCTACGCCAGCGGTGATTGACTCATAACCAGCAGACCGCCACCCATAGTTCTGCCGGCGGCTGGTTGCGGCTACGCACATGGCGTGTGTTCTCATAGTTATATATGGCGAACACCTTTGAAATCGGGCCGGTGCACGTGGGGGCGGGCGAACTGTTTCTGATCGCCGGACCGTGCGTGATTGAGTCGGAAACGCATGTGCGAACGATGGCCGATGCGATCCAGCGGATCACCTCGGACCTTGGCATTCCATATATCTTCAAAGCCAGCTACGACAAGGCCAATCGGACATCCGTCAAGAGCTTTCGTGGGCCGGGACTGGTCGAGGGAACGCGCATTCTGGGAGCACTGGCCAAGGCTACGGGACTCCCCTTGCTGACAGATGTTCACGAACCGGGACATTGCGAAGTTGCGGCTGAGGCTGTCGATGTGCTGCAGATTCCAGCTTTCCTCTGCCGGCAGACGGATTTGCTCGTAGCGGCAGGCAAGACTGGCCGCGCGGTAAACATCAAAAAAGGCCAGTTTGTGGCTCCGTGGGATATGCGGTACCCGGTGGAGAAGACAAAATCCACGGGCAATGAGCGCGTCTTTTTGACTGAGCGCGGGGCGAGCTTTGGATACAACACGCTGGTGGTGGATTACCGCTCGCTGCCGGTGCTGCGTGAATTTGGGCCGGTCGTCTTCGACGGGACGCATTCGGTGCAGCAACCCTCCGCCGCAGGAGGTGTGAGCGGTGGTCAGCCGGAGTACATTCCTCTGCTGGCGAGGGCTGCAGTGGCTGCCGGAGTGGATGGGCTGTTTCTGGAGGTGCATGATGATCCGGCGGATGCGAAGTCGGACGGGGCAAATGCGCTCGATCTGAAACGGTTGAAGCCGCTGCTGGAGACGCTGCTGGCGATTCACGCCGCGGCTAGGATCTAAGATTGAGACCGTCCGAATCGAGGCGCATGATTCGTCCCTGTTTTCTGCTGCTTGTCTCGTGTTCTCTTACGGCCCTGGGGCAGAACGGGCTGGTTCCGAATCCTGCAGCAAACTCAGCCACCCTCACGGCAACGACCCGGCTTGTTTATGAGGACGTAGTGGTGAGAGACGGCCAGGGACGGGTCGTTCAAGGTCTCACATTGAACGATTTCAAACTGAAGGAAGATGGCGCCTCCCAGCAAATTGACTACTTCGACGAACACGCGTATGCGTCGTCGGCAGCGCAAAAGCCTGCCGCCTCGATGCCGACTCCATCGAGCGCCAAGAAGTGGGAGTCGATTACGGACTTTACCAACGTTCCTTCCCCCGGCACCGTCGATTCGGTGAACATCGTCTTATTCGATTTGCTGAATACCCCGGTGGTCGACCAACTGCCTGCCCGTCGCGCCCTTCTCAATTTTCTTATCTCATTGCCGCCGGGGCATCAAGTAGCGCTTTTTGTATTGAGTGATCGGCTGCACATGTTTCAGAACTTTACCTCCAGCTCGGATCGGCTGATCGAGGCGTCGCGCGCCATCAATCCAAAGAGTTTGCTGCTGACTGATTCGAAACTCGACAAGCAGCAGGCCGATGACTATGTGACCGAATTTGAGCACCTGATCGGCAGAGACCCGGGCGGGGCAGCGGCTGGGTTGAAGAAGCAGAATGATCAGGATGCAAGTTATAACCTGGGTGTTCGGCTGACCGGGACCCTTCGTGCGCTGGCCCAGCTGGCCCGCGCCACCAGCGGATATCCAGGGCGTAAAAATCTGCTGTGGCTTTCTTCGAGCTTTCCGGTAACTCTGGGGGCGCAGATGGAATTTTTGCAAGGCGCCGCGGTGGTGCAGCCGGATGATGCTCGCGAGACGACCAACCTGCTTACGACGGCGCAGATGGCGGTGTATCCGATCAGCCTTTTGGGGCTTGAGACGGAAGGTGTGTCGACTGCGTCGAGCGGGTTGGGATCGGTTGCGTTGGGCGGAGGCGCAAAATCCGACAGCTCGCTGCGAGATCAATTCACAGATCGAGCCGCGTTGCGCGCCGGCATGAATGACCTTGCCTTTCAAACTGGTGGGATCGCATTTGTCGGCACCAACGATTTTGCCCGTGCGCTTCGATTGAGCATAGAGGATGGTTCGAACTACTACACGCTTGCGTATCGACCGCAGAATCAGAAAGCGGATGGCCGCTTCCACAAGATCCGGGTGGAACTGGTTCGCAAGGGGTATTCGCTTTCGTATCGGCGAGGGTACTTTGCCTTTGACAAACCCTCAACCTCCAACAGCGTTCTGGAGTTGAATGCCGCAGTGGAACCGGAGACTCCGGAATCGACCATGCTGACATTGAAGTCGGAGGTCGAACAGTCTGGCGCTGGAATCGTGAAGGTGGCGTCCACGCTGGACATGGCGAACATGACGTTGGTCTCGACCGACGATGGCCACAGGCGCGGGAAGTTGCTGGTCCTGCTGGTGGCCTATGACGACACTCCGGGGATGGTCGCGCAGACTTTGTCCGAGGCTCTCCCGCAGACCTTCGCGATGCTGAACCTGGATTTTGACGCCAGTCAGTATCAGCGGACGGCGATTGACGGCATCTCGTTCACCCAACAGCTAAAGCTGAAACCAGGCAGCTATCGGTTGCGGTTGGGGGTGGCAGACCTGCAGAGTCATCGGCTAGGCACACTCGATATGCCGATCCATGTTGGAAACCCAGGGCAACAATCCAAATAGACATGCTGGCCGACAGGTTTCCGCCTTCTGTTCCAGGCTGGTCTTGCTGATAGGATTTTGCCATGTCTGGATGGATGAATCGTACTGTCGTCTGGCGCGTTTGTGCGTCAGCAGCGTTCGTTGTCTTGTCGTTCTCTGTTGGCGCTCGGGCACAGGAAGTTGCTTCGAAAGCCAGGGTGGAAGAGTTGCTCCGGGCAAATCGCAGCCATGGACTGGGACCGGTAGCGATCTCGCCTGACGGGGCCCTGTTGGCCCATGTTCAGCAGGGAAAAGACGGTTGGGGTGTAGAGCTTGCACCCTTCAGCGACCCGTCGAAGACGACCCGGATCACGGCAGCCCGGAAATCAGGCGCCAGTTGCGGCGAGGGGATGGTGCAGTGGGCTCCCGACTCGCGCAGTCTGGCCTTTGTCGGCGACTGCCAGAGCACCGGGCAGGACAACATTTTTGTAGTGGCGATTGGCGGCGATTTCGCACACGGCAAGCCGAAAATCGACGTCGAGCGCCTGACAGAAGCCAAAGGCGAGGTAGGTTTTCCGGTTTTTTCGCCTGACGGGTTAAAAATCGCATTTTTGTACGTGGAGGGCGCGACGCGGGCCGCCGGGGCGCTGGCGGCAATGAAGCCCTGGGCAGGCGTGATTGGTGAGGACGGCGTCGAGATTCAGCGCGTTGCCGTCATCGATGCCAACGTGCAGAAGCCAGTGACGCCGGCGGCGGCGACTCCCTCGAATCTGCATGTCTATGAGTTTGATTGGGCGCCTGATTCCGGATCTCTCGCCTATGTGGCGGCGAATCCGCCGGGCGAGAACAACTGGTGGGTGGCGAAGCTGTACACCCAGGCTCTGGGTGCCGAGGCGAAGCCGATCTTTGCTCCGGCCGAGGCAGACGGTGCGATGCATGGGCTGCAGATTGCGGTCCCGCGCTGGTCGCCGGATGGGAAGTCGATTGCGTTCATTGGCGGGCTGATGAGCGATCAGGGGTCGACCGGTGGCGATGTCTGGATGGTGCCGTCGGCGGGCTCTGCGACGAGCGATGTCGCGCGGAATCTTACCCCGGGACGCGCGGCAAGCCCGGCCTGGATCACGTGGGACGACGACACTCATATCTTCATCAGCGAGACCTTCGGCGGCGAGAACAGGCTGGTGAAACTGCCAATCAGGACCCGCGAAGCAGAGAGGACGATCTACAGCTTCGCGGGAACGCCTGGAGATGGCCGGCTGCATCTGAGCTTGTCCTCCACTCATGACCACTCGATCTTTGTTTTCAACGCCAGCTCATTCGACAAACCAATGGAGATTTACGCGGTGCGCACATCAGGGCCTGCCGTTACAGCGCTCGACGGGTTGCAGAAACTGACGCACGTCAATGAGGGTATGGATGGAGCGCGCGGCAAGACGGAGTCACTCAGTTGGACGAATGAGCAGTTCAATGTGCAGGGCTGGCTGCACTTTCCCAAGAGTTATGACCCGACGAAGAAGTATCCGCTGATCGTGCTGGTGCACGGAGGGCCGGCGGCAGCCGTGACCTCGCAATGGGGTGGATGGGGTGGGCTGAGCTGGAGCGTTTACACGGCGTTAGGGTATTTCGTCCTCGAGCCAAATCCGCGTGGCAGCTACGGGCAGGGCGAGGCCTTTACAGCGGCCAATCGCAAGGACTTCGGCTATGGCGATCTGCGTGACATTCTTGCCGGAGTGGATACCGTTTCAGCGAAATATCCAATCGACAAGGCGAGGGTTGGGTTGACCGGCTGGAGCTATGGCGGGTTCATGACGATGTTTGCGGTGACGCAGACCGACCGCTTCAAGGCGGCGGTGGCCGGCGCGGGCATCTCCAACTGGCAGAGCTACTACGGCGAGAACTCGATCGACCAGTGGATGACCCCATATTTTGGCGCTTCGGTTTACAAGGATCCGGCAGTGTATGCGAAGAGCTCGGCAATCAACTTCATCGAGAAGATCAAGACCCCGACGCTGGCTGTCGTGGGAGATCGCGACGGAGAGTGTCCAGCCCCGCAGTCGTTCGAGTTCTGGCATGCGCTACGCGACCAGCATGTACCTACGCAGCTTGTGGTGTATCCGAATGAGGGCCACGGGTTTGTGAACCCCGAGCATCGGACAGATGTGCTGGTGCGATCGCTGGACTGGTTTACAAAGTACATGCCTACGAACTGAAAATGCAGCCTTGACTGCCGAAAAAGCGAACAAAAGGAGCATGAGACCGGGGGGGGCTATTTTTTTAGCGACCTATCTCCAACTGAATGAACGGTATACGCGCTTTTTTGCTGCTCCAGGGGGCGTTTTTGGTGCGTTTTTCGCCGCTTTTGCGCCCTTTTTTGCCGCAAATTCATGAAATCCGCAGCGAATGGAGAACGCGCTGGTGTACCCGATTCCTCTTCAGTATGCACAGGTCAAGGGTAATTACGCGCAAGGGCTGCGAGACGCTGGGAATGAATTGCCTGGGTAGACCTTGTTCCAGATTCTTGCCCGTTCATAAGATTGCCCTGAGGCGACACCGATTCTCTCGGGTGGCTCGCGTTTCGCCGGGAAATTCGTCCATGAGGGAGGGAAGTCTGCAGCGGCGCTCGCGCGCGAGCGACAGGCTGCCGCGCCCTGATACACTTTTCTTTCGGACTCCTTTTGGATTTTCGACATTTGTAGTTGACCGTTCTGCCGTTTCGAAGGCGGGGCGGGGAGGTTTCATGCAGCGGTTGCTGACGCTTGTTTTTCTGCTGTGCCTTGCAGTTCCGGCCGGCATATCAATCTCTGGTTGCACGAGGAATCCCGCCGGGAATTACTGCAACGGCGAGGGGTTCGGACTGAAGCTGACGGACGTCGCTTCCATCGATCTTGAGCCTCGAACGACGGGTATTTCGCTGGCCTTTGGCCAGACGCAGCAGATCGCTACGCCGACTGCAAAGACCTGCAAGGGCACTTCCGCCAGCGTTTCCAGCTACACCTACGGCACGACGAACAACCAGTTGGTTGACCTTTCGCCAACCGGCAACATCTGCGCGGGAACGTGGAATCGGCGCAGCGGTGGCGGCATTCCCGACTACACGATCTGCATCAAGCCGTCTCCGCTGCCGACGACGAACAATCTGCCGTATCAATCTGCATTCATTACGGCCACTGCTTCATCGGTGACGTCGAACCAGGTGGAGGTCTACGTCCATGCCCAGGTTACGGCGGTGTCGCTGGTACTCGAAAACTCAAGCACCAACACTACGCCGGTGAACGGATGCCTTTCGCAAACTCAGACGGCCCAACTGGACGCCCAGGCGTTCTACTCGAACAATGGGATCCAGACGTTGTTGTGCGGACCGAATTCGAATGCAGTACCGAACTGCTCCGTGGCAGTAGGTAACCTGTCGTACCAGACGCAGAACTCGACGGTTGCGACCATCGACCAGTTTGGCGTGATTACCGCAGTTCTGCCCGGAACGACGTACATTACGGCCTCGGTAGCCGGATCGGGATCGTCTGCGGGGTACTTCTCCACCTGCCCGCCTGCGAATATCAGCGTCTCCCTGAACGGGCAGACCAGCGGAACGGTGACCCAAGGCGTTACTCAGAACCTCGTCACAACGATTACCGACACCAAAGGCAATACGATCCAGGGTCTGACGCTGGATTATCAGTCCACCAATCCGCTGAACATCAAGGCGGGCTCCGGCGGCGCCATCACGGCAAACTTTGCCGGAGAGGCGGCGATCTATGCGGTTTGTCAGCCGACTACCTGCAATCCCGCGCCGATCGACAAGACCGGTGTGAACCTGACAGGCGCCTCGATCACCAGCAACGAAGTGACAATTACCACGCCGGGTCAAGCCAGCGATTTCGTCTGGTTATCGAGTCCCAAGTCGCAGTATTTCGTTCCGGTGGAGTTGATCAGCGGCACGGTGGGTTCCGCGGTGAAGATGCCGTATTTCCCCAACTCGATGGTGATGGACGCCACAGGCACCAGCCTTTATTTCGGCTCCACCCACGAACTCATGATCTACAGCACGGCCGCGAACTCGCTTGGCAAGGAAGATCCGAATGTTCCAGGCGTGGTTCTGGCCGCGGCCCCGGACAACCAGACCATCCTCATCAATGATCCGCTCCGTAAAGTTTTCTATCTCTACAAGACCTCTGGCGGCACGTTTACCACGTTTTCAGGTGTGGGAAGCGCAGCCGAATGGACTCCTGACGCGAAGACGCTGTATGTCGTAGGCGCAGACGCCAACGGCGTACCCACGCTGTTTGTGAACAACGTCAATACGGGATGGACGACCTACCCACTTAAGAACGCCTCATCGAATGTGGCGATTACGGTGCCAAGTGTCGGCGCGTTCCTGAGCGGCACAAAGACAGTGGGGCACGCCTGGTGCCCGCAAGTGGCGTCTGACTTTACGATCGTGCAGGCATATCCCGAGGCCGCGTCGCTGGCAGCCCAGACAGATGCGTTGGCAGCCACGACAGACGGAGCGCACATTATCGGCGTTGGTCTCGACGGAGGCACTTCGCCGACTCTGACCGACATCAATGTGGATTTGTTCGCAGATCTCAAGAATGGCGCCTGCCCCACCAATGCTGCAGGAACCACAGTTCAGCCGATCACGCTCTCTCCCTCGTTTGTGCAGACGGCACTGCCGTTCACCGCCAGCGCCATCGACCAGGTTGTGGCCTCTCCTGCCTCGAACCTGGCGTTTGTTACCTACCTCGCAAACGGAGCCGGAACAGCAAAGCTGCCATACTACATGCCGAATACAAACGGTAGCCTGGGCACAGTTGGTCAGGTGACACTCACAGGCACACCTACGGCTCCTATTGCCGGGGCTTTCAGCCTGGACGACACGCTCTTCTTTGTCTCCACTTCAGGCGACAACCTGGTGCATTACATCAACGTGAAGTCGCTGACCGATACCCAGCAGATCAAGCCAGGGTTGGTGGATGCAAATGGTGCATCTGTTCCTGCGACGTTTATCGCAGTGAAGCCTCGGTCTACAACCTAATAACTTCTGAACACCGGGCAAAAGCCCGCTCGCACCGGGATCTTTCCCTCGCGCGATGCGGGCTTTTCTGTGTGCATCAGCAGCACGCCGTTGGCTGGCAATGGGACTGGAAACGGACCCGTCACGCCATTTTGGCGAGATAGAATCGAATCTATGATCAAGGGCATTTCATTTCTTCGCCCAACCAGCACGCCGGCCGCTTTTGAGCGATTGACTAGCTTCTTTTCCTCGCTGGGCTTTGCTCCTGGCAGCGGGTGGGACGAGGAGCAAAGTAAAGGAGCATCGTTTCTGGCTCCGCTTGGCAATTTGGAAATTGTCGGCGGCGAGATGCCGTCTGTAGCGAACGTGATGGTCGAAGTGACGCAATTGGATGCAGTGCGCGAGGCAGCGATTGCGTGGTTTCGCGGGCAGAATGAAGAGCCCACCGGCCGCGTGACCGATGTGACTGAGACGCACTGGAAGTCGCGCATGTTTACCGCCGAGCCGGTTGCAGGGGAGCCTTTCAGTTTCTGGGAGTGGACCGACCCGTTGAAGGGCAAACCGCTTGCAGTGGAAGGTGATCTCTCAGCTGAAGGCATGCGTTTTGCCATCGTGGTAGCACGATGGAATGCGGTCATTACCGAGCGCTTGCTCGACGGGGCACTGGATGCGCTGTTGCGAAGCGGCGCGGCGCGGCGCCATATAGAGATTGTGCGCGTGCCAGGCGCGTGGGAGGTACCTGCGGCGGCAAGGACGATTGCGGAGCGTGTTCCTGTATTTGGCGGGCCGGGCCGTGTGGACGCAATTATCACGCTTGGCTGCCTGCTCCGCGGAGAGACGGCTCACTATGAAGCGATCTATAACGAAGTTGCGCGCGGAATCGGCCAGTCGCAGCAGGAGACGGGCGTTCCGCACAGCTTTGGTGTGCTGACCTGCGAGACGCTGGAGCAGGCGCTGAATCGCGCCGGCGTGAAGGCCGGCAACAAGGGCTTCGAGGCAGCGATTGCAGCTATCGAGATGGTTTCGCTGCGTCGTAAGTTGTTGGAACGCGAAAACAGCGAGGGCGCGTGAGCACCGGTACGCGGCGCAAGTCCCGCGAAATGGCGATGCAGATGTTGTTCCAGGGAGATATTGGCAAGCAGACCCCTGAACAGGTTGGTAAAACCTTCTGGGTGGCGCGCGAAGAATCCGATGCCGACGTGCGCGGATTTGCGCAGGATTTATACCGTGTCGCCACGGTGCGTGCGGACGAGATAGACGAACTGATCACGCAGCATCTGGTGAACTGGCGTCTGGAGCGGATGCCAGGCGTGGATCGCAATGTTCTCCGTTTAGCGGTTGCGGAGATGCTGGGCTTTAAAGGGACGCCGTTCCCGATCATCATCAACGAGGCGCTGGAGATTGCCCGCCGCTATTCGGCTCCTGAGTCTGTAAGCTTTTTGAACGGCGTGCTCGACGCGCTGGCGAAGGAATTGGTAAAGCGGATTTAGATGAGAGCGATTACATCGCGTGGGTCTTCCCAAAGGCCCGGGTTCCGCTGGGGGTTACGTTGAATTTCGAAAACATTCTGATCGAAAAGCGCGCGCCGGTTGCGGTCGTGACGATCAATCGTCCAAAGGTGCTCAACGCTTTGAACGCGGCGACGCTTGAAGAGTTGTCGCTGGGTATTGAAGATCTTGCGACGGATTCGTCGATTCGCGTGATCCTGTTGACGGGCGAAGGGCCGAAGGCATTTGTTGCAGGCGCGGACATTGGTGAATTAGTTGGCTTGAATGAGGCTACGGGCCGGGAATACGCGATTCGCGGGCAGCAGATTTTTCGTCGCATTGAAAAGCTGGGCAAGCCGGTGATTGCTTGCATCAATGGCTTTGCGCTGGGTGGCGGCTGTGAACTGGCGATGGCGTGTACGCTGCGCATTGCCAGCGACAGCGCGCGGATGGGGCAGCCTGAGGTGAAGCTCGGTGTGATTGCGGGTTTTGGCGGCACGCAGCGACTGTCCCGACTGGTTGGCCGCGGGGCAGCGATGAAGATACTGCTCTCCGGCGCGATTGTTTCAGCCAACGAGGCTCTGCGGATCGGGCTGGTGGATGAGGTCGTTGCTGCCGAAGAACTGATGGTGCGTGCCGAAGCGCTGGCGATGGAGATTGCTTCCAACGCCCCGATCGCGCTGCAGAGGACAATGATTGCTGTGGACTCGGGACTTGATCTTTCGCTGGACGATGGCCTGGCCGAAGAAGCGCGGCATTTTGGGCAGTGTTGCGCGACAAAAGATAAGGCTGAGGGGACAGGCGCCTTTCTGGCTAAACGTACCGCGATATGGACTGGAGAATGAGATTTTCTGTTGATATGCTGACTTACGCGATGGGTTCCAAAAGATTTGCAGCTTCGATTGCATTACTCGTGCTGGCTTCGGCTGCATTGACGGGCTGCCGCAAAGAAGAGCAGGCAGTAGCAACTGTAGCCAATACCGCAGCGACGGTTGAGCAGCGCGCTCAGGCCGCCTCTGCGAAACAGGATGAGCAGCGCGCGCAGCTGGCGAAGATTGCGTTGCCGACCAAGAGCCGATATGTCGACGTGCACGAGCCGGGGGCGTGGAGCAATCCGTTTTTGAGCTTTGACGCGCAGATGGTCAATGTGCGTATCACCCTGACGGATGCCAACACCAGTCAATTGGGGCAGGGCGGCATCTTGCGTCCCAGCGCGGCGCGGCGGCAGGAAGTGCAGATCAAGCCGCAGGATCTGGTTGAGGCTTTGATTGCGCTGCCGGAGCGGGCTTGGCCTTACGGACGCGTGGTGGCGATTGAGGAGTCTCCGCTGGCGGACAAGAAGGCGCGCCCTGCGATTCGACGTCAGATCGAGGCAGCGATTCAGCAGCTTAATGATTTGGGCGTGGTTGTGGATGAGTGGCCGGCGCGGTAGCGTCCCTCGTCTGCTTGAGTTGCGCTACCTCCAGCCGCAATTGTTGATTGGTTAGCAGTAACTCGCCGACCAGGATCTGGAGGCTCTGATAGTGCGCCTCCAATACTTCCAACTCTCCCTGCATATCGTTTCTCCGGTGATGAAATTCACTCTGATCTTGTTGCGGTGAAGCCTGAGGTGTAACAAGTCTCAGACTTCGCCAATTACCCGCGCCGCGGCGTCGATCGCTTCGGCGATCTTGCGCGTCTGCTCGGGCGACAGATTGCCCTGACCCGCGCGAAGCTTGAGCGCGAACATAAGGTTCGCCATCGCCCGCATGATCTGCGGTGAACGTCCACGCCCGAAGGCCTTTCCTGCCTGTTCCATGCGTCCGAAGATGGCCTTGACGGTAGCCTGGTTGGTCTTCAGATACTCGGTTCCGAGTTCCGTCACGGTGTAGAGCTTCTTATTGTTCTCCGCGGAGGAAACGGTGGCGTAACCTTCTTCTTCGAGCAGGGTGAGTGTGGGGTAGACTACGCCGGGTGAGGGTGCGTAGCCGCCGGAGAGGCGCTCTTCGATGGCCTTGATGATCTCGTAGCCGTAGCTGGGCTTTTCGGCGACGAGGGCCAGGATGACGAGGCGAAGTTCGCCCGAGTCGAAGAGGCGCTCGCGGGCATTGTCTCCAAACGGGCCGCCGAATCCTCCAAAACCGCGTCCGCGGCCCATGAAGCCTTCCCAGCCGCCGTGGCGTCCGTGGTGGCGTTCTTCGCGGCTGCGGCGGCCGCAGTGGTCAGCAAATCCGGCTTCCGAGCCACCTTCGGGGTTGAAGCCGCCTCGGGCCTCGGCGAACCTTGCTTCTGCAAATTCTCTGAATCGTTCTTTCCCAAACATTGTGTTCTCCTTTGATCTCACCGATACATCTCGTGAACGAATCACGATATATTTTAAGATATATCTAAGATTATCTTTTCAGCAAGAAGATTCAGGAAAAATTGTTTGGGCGAGAATCGCACCCCGGGGGGAGGGTATTTATTTTCTGGTTACTGCTTCGCGGGTCGGCCGACTTTACGAGGGGGCGGTTTGTCGAGGGTGCTATGTGCGACCTGAGCGGCGTAGAGAAGCCTTGCGCCGTCTGCACCGGGAATAGCATCGATGAGCATGCCGTGAGCAACGCAGGCGATAAAGTCGCGATATTCTCGAGGCCGGAGAGCGGGGGCATGGCAGTGCGTTGTGGTGAATGCTGTAGCGCATTACGCTGTTTGGATCGCAGGGGCGTTGTTGCTGATTAGTCTCGGTTGCTGGTGGATGCGGAACATTCTTGATCGGCAAGCCGCAACCATGAAGACACCTGTTGAGTCGGTCCGGCCAGCATAGCTGCCTGCGCAGTCGATCTCATTGCCCGGGAAAGCCGGTGGTCAGAACGAGGCCTGGTCGAACTCTCGTGCTGTGATGAGAATGGCTCCCGCAACCCAGAGATAATGGCCGATGAGGGTGACCATATGCGCCTTACCGAAGAGGAAGAACCACGTTGAGGCCAGGCAAATGGGTAGGCACGATGCGAGAAAGAGGCGGACATACGGAAACCTCTTTGTCAGGCTCAGGGTGAGATAAATCGCGATGATCGGGTTGATCAGACCGCTGAGGATGACCAGGGACTTGCTGAAGGACTCCATGGAGTGATTGGCATAGACCTGCCACAAGGCGTATCGCGCGCAGAACCAGCCGCTGAGGGCGGAGCTGCTTGGGGTGTCGGCAAAGTTGATGGCGGGAAGGAAAAAGGCGGAGACGAAGGCGAGGAATCCTGCGATCTGCACGATCAGGAAGACGCGTGAGACCATTACGCGGTTCGGCGTCGGAGACATGCGGCAATAGTACGGCAAGTTCGCGAACAGGGCCAGATCTCACGTAGAAGAAAGATCCGGCCCAGCGGGCAATAAGATGACTTACTCCGCGTTGTCGATCTGGGCCCGCTGTAACGTGTCGCTGTAGTCGACGTAGACGGATTTCCAGGTGGTGTAGAAGTCGATGGCGCCGTTGCCTTCGCGGTGGCCGTTGCCGGTTTGTTTTACTCCGCCGAAGGGCAGGTGGACTTCAGCGCCGATGGTGGGGGCGTTGATGTAGGTGATGCCTGCTTCTAGGTCGCGGATGGCGGCGAAGGCGCGGTTGACGTCTTTGGAATAGAGCGAAGTCGAGAGGCCGTAGTCGATGGAGTTGGCGATCTCGATGGCTTCTTCAAAGGTTGAGAATTCGATGAGCGAGACGACCGGGCCGAAGACTTCTTCGCGGGCGATGCGCATGTCGGGCGTGACGGAGCCGAAGACTGTGGGTGCGAAGAAGGTGCCGTTGGCGTAGGGTCCGTCGGTGAGCTGCTTGCCGCCGGTTAGCAGCTGCGCGCCTTCTTCGACCGCGATGACGCAGTATTTTGTACTGGTCTCGATTTGCTGTTCGTTGACCTGCGGACCAACTTCTACGCCTTCGTTGAGGCCGTTGCCGACGTTGAGGGCTTGCACGCGGGCGACCAGTTTGGCGGTGAACTCCGCGGCAATGTCTTTATGCAGCAGAATGCGGCTGGTGGCGGTGCAGCGCTGGCCGGTGGTGCCGAAAGCTCCCCAGAGCGCGCCTTCGAGGGCGAGTTCGAGGTTGGCGTCGTCCATGACGATCATCGCGTTTTTGCCGCCCATTTCAAGCGAAACAGGTTTGAAGTTGGCGGCGGCTCGCTGGGCGACATGAGAACCGACGGCGCTGGATCCGGTGAAGCTGATTGCGCGGACGTCGGGATGTTCGACGATGGGCGCGCCGGCCTCGGGGCCGAAGCCGGAGACGATGTTCACCACGCCGGGAGGCAGGCCTGCGTCGATGAGCGTCTGGACGAGGTTGTAGGTTGAGAGCGGAGTATCTTCGGCGGGCTTGATGACGCAGGTATTGCCGGAGACGAGGGCGGGAAAGAGCTTCCACGACGGGATGGCCATGGGGAAGTTCCAGGGAGCGATCATGCCGACGACGCCTACGGGCATACGGATGGACATGGCGAACTTGTTGGCGAGCTCGGAGGGGGTGGTCTGGCCGAAGAGGCGGCGGCCTTCGCCGGCTACGTAGTAGGCCTCGTCGATAGCTTCCTGCACGTCTCCACGGGTTTCCGCGAGGACTTTGCCCATCTCGCGGGTCATCTCGCGGGCGTACTGTTCTTTACGCTCGGCGATGAGCTGACCGGCGCGAAAGAGAATCTCAGCGCGTTTGGGCGCGGGTACAAGGCGCCAGGTGGCGAAGGCTTTTTTGGCCGCCGCTACGGCCAGAGCGACGTCGTCGGCGTTGGAAGAGGGGAAGGTTCCGACGATGTCGGATCGATCGGCGGGGTTGATGTTGTGGTATGTCTGGCCGGATTGGGATGGAAGCCACTCGCCGCCGATGAGATTGTGATAAATCTTGTGTACCACGAAAATCCTCGCTTTGCTTTCTGAGAAGGGGACTGCGAAGGGAACTGCCAGGCCGTGCGCGTTTGCAAAGCCAACCTTTCAGCTTATCGCATATTGGATGTTCCACCTGCGGTTGGCGACGCAAGCTCGATCGTGTCGGCAAGAGGCGAATGACTGATCCCGAGGCCGGCATAATGAGAGACGACCTTGACTCCGCAGGGTCGAAAGGCCATGACAGAAATGGAGAGCGGGTGCGTTTTCCTCGATTAAGCCTTGGCGGTGGCGCTCATTTCAAAGCTGAGTGTTCCGCCCTTTGTGATTGCGTTGTGTTCCAGAGTCGGGCCGGTGAGTGCTTGCCCGTTGAGGCGCGCGCTACGGACGAAGACCTTGGCGGGGCTGTTGCCGGGCGCTTCGACGATGAGGGTCTTGTTTTCAGGCAATCGCAGGGTGGCTCGTGGAAACAGCGGGCTTCCCAGCGTGTATTCCGGTTTGCCGGGACATACGGAGTAGAAGCCGAGAGCGCTGAGGATGTACCAGGCGGCCATGGATCCGGTGTCTTCGTCGCCCGCGAACTGGTCGGGTGAGTAGAGCTCGTCCATCGTCCTGCGTACCCAGTGCTGCGTGAGGTCTGGGTGGCCGGCGTGGGCAAGCAGGTAGAGCAGGTTGTGCGACGGCTGATTGGAGTGCGCGTACTGCCCGAATGGAACCGCCGCCATCTCAGACATTTCGTGAATCTCCTGCCCGTAGACGCCGACGTTGAAGATTGCCGGAGTCGTCAGCATTTTCTCCAGCGCTTCGGCGGAGGCGGCTTTGCCTCCCATCGCTTCGATGAGAGCCTCGACATTGTGCGGTACATCCCAGCGGTGCTGCCAGGCGCTGCCCTCGACGTAGGGGCTGCCCCAGGTGAAGGGATCGAAGGGGGTGAGCCATGAGCCGTCTGTGTTCTTGCCGCGCAGGAACTTCACACTGGGGTCGAAGAGGTTGCGCCAGTTCTCTGAGCGCTTCATGAAGCTACTGTAGTCGTCCTGATGGCCGGCGGCTTTAGCGACCTGGGCGATGCAGAAGTCTCCGTAGGCGGCATCGACGGTCTCGGCTACGGACTGCTCAATGCGGTCGGCGGGAAGATAGTTGTATTTCAGGTAGTCTTCGATTCCGACTCGGCCGTAGCCCGCGTCCGGGTTTCCTTTGGTCGTGGCGTGCTTTTTCAATCCCTCATACGCAGCCTGGAGGTCAAAGCCTGCGATCCCCTTGACGGCGGCGTCGGCGAATATGGAATCGATCAGGCTTCCCGTCATGCAGGCGCGATATCCGGGGGCGGGGAACTGAGGCAGCCAGCCGCCCTCTTTGTAGGCGTTGACCCACGCCTGCAGGATCTCGCCGAGGCGCTCCGGAAAGGCGATGGACATGAATGGATACCACGCCCGGTAGACATCCCAGTAGCCGTGGTCTGCATACATCAGGCCGGGCTCCACTTTGCCGTTGAAGGCGCTGAAGTGATGCATCCTGCCGCCGGCGTCCGGCTCATGCCAGATGCGGGGAAAGAGAAGAGCCCTGTACATGCAGGAATAGAAGGTACGGTATTGATCCGGAGACGCGCCTTCGATCTCGATGCGGCGCAGGTGCTCGTTCCAGCGAGCTGCGCCGGCCTCGCGTAGCGATGAGGCGGAAGTGCTCCCGATCTCTTTCTCCAGATTGAGCAAGGCTTGCTCGAAGCATATGAAGGAAGTTGCGATCCGGACCTCGATTTTTGCGCCGGCTTTGAACTTTACGACACCTATCTGGTTTTCGGGCTGGTGTGAGCCTTGATGCGCTTCGGACTTCTTCACGTCGAAACTTTCCCAGGGCTCGGCGAACTGGAGGACGTAGTAAGTGGCGAAGTGCTCTGGGACGCCACCCGCGTTGGCTGTCGAAGTGAACAGGATGCGGCGGTTAGCTGGGTCGGGCTTGATGACACTGTCGTTGCCCGACATGGCGGAGCCCGGGACATCGAAGGCGAGGCCCGATGTTTTCAGTCCGTCGCTGCTTTCAAACTCCGCTGTCAACAGGCAGCATCTTTCCGTGGGAATCAGCTCGACCTGAGCGCGGTACCGCAGCAGGAAGATCTGAAACGAATAGGGCGTCAACTTTGCGTCTTCAGGGCGGTAAGAGGAGGCGCGAGCGCCTGCTTCGAGGTTCACATCGCCGCAGAAGGGCAAGAAGATGGCGTGTCCGTAATCGCTTAGCCACGGGCTTAGCTGGTGGGTGCAGCGCAATCCCTGAATGCGCCGCACGCTGGGGTTGAACATCCACGGCGTGCTGGCCTGCGATTGGAGCGTCCAATGGGCCATGCCAAACGGGAGCGCGGCGATGGGCAGCGTGTTTCCGCGGGAGAAGGCCGGGGTTGAATCCGTGCCCTGCAAGACGTTGACTGCGTCGACCGGGCTTTTGAAGGCGTGTGCGCGGCTTTCCTGCCGGATTTCAGGGCCGTTAGCGGCCTGCGCGGACCGCTCGCCGACCAATGTCGACCCGATTGCGGCCAGCCCTGAGGTTTTGAGAAAATTCCTTCTGCTAGACCCGGTGCTCTTTTCTTTCATGATCTCAGCCAATCTTCCCCTTTTCGCCGCGTTGCGCGGTACGAGCCGCTGTCAACGCGAATCAAGTCACAAATCTAATTGACGATACCTGCGGGGAGAAAACCGGGTGGCTGGTCGAGGTGACAAATGCAATTCCGTAAGGGGACTGCGTCGAGGAACTTGCACAGTACTACCGCAATTCGAGATGCTTTTCCACCATCCGCACTGAGCGTCGCGTGGCCGTACAATAGCTTAGAGAGTCCAACAAGGCACGGCTTCGTTTGCCGCCAGGAAGTTTATACAGGAATGTCATCTAACGGTTATCCTTCGCGTCCTTCGCGTTCGCACGGCTTTCGCTCGCTCTTCAGCATGTTTTCGAGTGATCTGGCGATCGATCTCGGTACTGCCAACACACTGGTTTTCGCCGCCGGCAAAGGCATCGTGGTCAACGAGCCCTCGATTGTGGCCATCAACAAAAACACCGGCGAAGTGGAAGCCGTGGGCAAAGAGGCCAAGGACATGCTGGGCAGGACGCCCGGCAATATTGTGGCCATCAAGCCGATGAAGGACGGCGTCATCGCTGACTTCAAAGTCACCGAGAAGATGCTCAACTACTTCATTCAGAAGGCGCATAACCGCAAGATGCTGGTGCATCCGCGCATTGTTATCGGCGTGCCCTCTGAGATCACACAGGTGGAAAAGCGCGCCGTTGAGGATTCTGCATATCGCGCCAAGGCCAGCGAGGTTTACCTGGTCGAGCAGGCGATGGTGGCGGCGATTGGCGCAGGGCTGCCGATTACCGAGGCTTACGGCAACATGGTGGTGGATATTGGTGGCGGAACCAGCGATATCGCCGTCATTTCGCTCTCGGGCATTGTCTATTCGCGGTCGGTTCGCATGGCCGGAAACCAGATGGACGAGGCGATCACCAACTACCTGAAGCGCAAATATAACCTCCTGATCGGCGAGCGTACTGCGGAGCAGATCAAGATCGAGATCGGCTCGGCCTACCCGCTGGACAAGCCACTGACGATGGAAATCAAGGGGCGCAACCTGATTGAGGGCGTTCCCAAGACGATCACTATTGATGACTCGGAGATTCGTGAGTCGCTAGCGGAGTGCATTGCGGTAATCGTGAATGCGATTCGCGTGGCGCTCGAACGGACGCCGCCGGAGCTTTCGGCGGATATTTCGGATCGCGGCATTGTGCTTACAGGCGGCGGGGCGCTCATTAAGAATCTCGACAAGCGCATTCGCGAGGAGACGGGGCTACCGGTTTCGGTGGCTGACGATCCGCTGGCGTCGGTGGTTCTCGGAACGGGCAAGATGCTTTCCGATTTCCGTCTGCTGCGCAAGATCAAGATCGACTGACGCTCGCCGCGTCGGGCGGGCGCTGGCTGCGGCCAACCGGATCGCTTCAAACCGCAACGAAGCATGCCCCTGCAGCGTCCAGAGGCTGCGCTTCTGTTGCGTATCTGGGCACACCTTGTTTGACCGGATGAAGTGAAGTTTCGCACCATTCGCGGTGTTACGCGACAATGTGCTGAGGGCGCTTCCCAAGTGGCGTTTCTTAGTCGTCCAAGTCTCAATCCCCCGAGTTTTTGGTTGGTATGGAATCCTTCTTCGGCCGATATCGCAACCTGATTGTCCTGCTGGTGATTCTGCTGTTGCAGGTGATCGGATTGGCGGTGCAGGTTCGCAAGGCGAGCCCGTCCGCTCCCGCCACTGTGGTCGGTTTCTTGCATGAGCCTCGAGATGGCACGGGCGTATTGCTGATCCGGTTATGGGCGGCTGAGATGGTCACGCCGTTTGAACGCGCTATCCACGGCGGAGGGCAGGGCGTCGACGGGTTGTGGAACAACTACATCGACCTGCGCCATACCCGCGACGAAAACAGGGAACTGAAAGAAACCGTCGACCGGCTGCGGCTGGAACAGGCGATGCTGCACGAAGATGCGCTGCAGGGGCAGCGATTGCAGGCTCTACTCGACTTCCAGCAGAAGTACATTTACAAGACCACGCCTGCCCAGGTGATCGGGACCAGCGGAAGCAGCCTCTCGCGCGTGGTCTACGTCGATAAAGGTTCCGCCGAAGGGCTGGCTCCTGACATGGCGGTGATTACCAGCGACGGTATTGTGGGCAAGGTGCGGGATGTTTTTCCGCATTCGGCGCAGGTGCTGATGATTAACGATCAGACGAGCGGAGCCGGGGTGGTGCTGGAGACGACGCGCATCCGCGGAATCTTGCGAGGAAATGGCGCCGGGCAGCCGCAGGTAATCAATATTCTGGCGGACGCGCGGATTCAGCCGGGTGAGCATGTGCTTACGGCTGGAGGGGATCAGATATTTCCGCGTGGACTGCCGGTGGGTGTTGTGGAGCGGGTAGATCGAGATCCGGAGCGCGGCTCGTTCATCGTCGTGATCGTCAAACCGGCGGCGAGTCTGCAGCGACTGGACGAGGTGCTGGTGATCACGTCGCTCGATGCGCATCTCTCTCTGCAGCAGCAGGCTGATCTCGAGACCAGCGAAGAGCTGAAGGGCGCGGAGGTTGCAGCGGAGGCGCAGCGTAAGAAGGCCGCTGCCGAAATGGCTGAGCGGCTGCCGGGCCTGAAAGATCCGAATGCTCCCGATGCGGCGGATGGTAGGCCCGCAGATGGCAAGAACGCGGATGGGACGCCGGTAACTCCGGCTCCCACGGTGGTGCCGAAACCTCTGCCGGCGAAGCATTCCGATCGTTTTTCGCCGGGCGGGGTGGACCCTGCGACTGCGACCGGCACGGACGGCGCTGCTGAAACGCCTGGTGATTCGACTCCCCAGACAGAGTCGAAGCCGCCAACTCCTAAGCCAGCAACACCCAAGCCGAACCCTCCAAAGGCTGACACGCCGAAAGGGAGGGCTCGCTAGTGGTGGATGTGCTGACACCGGATTACCGGCGCGATCTGGAAATCCGGCGATACCCGACCTATCTGTATCTCCTGGTGCCGCTGGCGACGCTGGTGCTGCAGGCTTGGCTGCCACGCATTCTGGGGCGCTTCGCGTACATGGACCTTCCGCTGCTGGTGACGGTCTATTTTGCATTGAACCGGCGCAGTCCAATTCACGGGACTCTGCTGGGCGCGCTGCTGGGCATGGCGCAGGACGGTTTGACGCAGGGGGCGATCGGCATTCACGGGATTGCCAACGCCGTTTGCGGCTACCTTTCGGCCTCGATCGGTATCCGGATTGTGGTCGAGAACAACATCATCCGGATGTTGTTGAATTTTATGTTCACGCTGCTGTCGAGCGTATTGGTTATCTTCGTGACACGAGTGCTGCTGGGACTTCACCTGCAATGGAACTGGCTGGATGAGCTGCTCCGGGCGGCGGGCAACGCGGTGATCGGACTGGTTCTCTTTCCGCTTCTGGACCGGACGCAGATTCGGGATTAGCTTCTGGCTTCCTGCCGCTGATTTCGAGTTGAAGAGAAGAGGCGGCGGAAGCGGAAATCGCATAAGCTTGTAACTAACGGCGACGAGCTAAAGGCTGGGTTTTATGGCTGTAGATAAGGTCGATCGCGTCAATCGAGACGAAAAGCTGCCGATGCTCAAGTTGACGTCGGTGCAGTACGGCATTCTGCTCATGATGCTGGTGCTGGTTGGCGGACTGTGGCGTTTGCAGGTGCTGGGCGGGGATAACTGGCGCGTACTGGCGGAGCAGAATCGCATTCGCAAAGTGCCGGTACTTGCCGCGCGAGGTAAGCTGCTCGACCGCGAGGGACGGCTTCTCGTGGATAACTATCCCTCTGTCTCATGCTTCCTTCTCCGGGAGCAGAATCGCAACATCGATGCCGATCTGCCGCTGATCGCCAAGGGGTTGAATCTCGATCTGGAACAGTTGCAGGCCACGTTGAAGCACTACAGGCTCACACCTGGCTATCAGCCGATTCCGATCAAGCAGGATATTTCACCGGACGAACAGGCGTTTATTGCGGCCCACTCCAACGAACTGCCGGAGTTGGAGACGATCGACGAGGAGCGGCGACTCTATCCGCGCGACGGATTCGCGGCTCATTTGATTGGATATGTCGGCGAAGTGAGCGAAGAGATGCTCAACGACCCGAAGTATGCCTATTACGAGCCGGGTGACGTGGTGGGCAAGGCAGGCGTGGAGCAGACCTACGATGAGCTGTTGCGCGGTCAGGACGGCTCGATGGATGTGGTTGTGGACAGCCACGGGCGCGAGGTCGGCCGCAGGGGCATTCAACTCGCCACGCCGGGCAAGGATCTGAAGCTGACGCTGGACATCGATATTCAGCGTGCGGCCGAACTGGCGCTGGGCGATGCCAACGGAGCGGTAGTGGCCATGGATCCGCGTAATGGCGAGATTCTGGCCATGGTCTCGCATCCCAGCTACGACCCCAACGCCTTCGCGGTGCGCATTGGCCGGTCGGATTGGAACAAGCTGGTGACCGATCCGAATCATCCGCTGATGAATAAGGCCATCCAGGATCAGCTGGCGCCGGGATCAACCTTCAAGATTGTGATGTCCGTCGCCGGATTGCAGGAGGGCGTGGCGCAGAATATGCGGGTCAACTGCGCGCACGGCGGGACATTTTTCGGCCGCTTCTTCAAGTGCGACAAGGCTCACGGGGTGCTGGCGATTCAGCAGGCCATTCCGCTCTCATGCGACACGTTCTTTTACGCGCTGGCCGAGAGGCTGGGCATCGACACCATCGCCAAATATGCGACTGAGCTGGGTTTCAGCTCGAAGACGGGCATCGATCTTCCCAACGAGATGGCGGGAGTGATGCCGTCGACCAAATGGAAGATGAAGAATTACCACGAGAAATGGTACGCAGGCGAGGCGATTTCGGTCGGCATCGGACAGGGCGCGGTGGCTGCAACGCCGCTGCAGCTTGTGCGCGCACTGAGCGGCATTGCCTCGAACGGCCATCTGGTCCGGCCGCATGTTGTCGATTCGAGTGAGCTGCCTGCGCAGTTTCGTCAGGCGGTGCTGGATAGCTACCCCGGCATGGGCGAGAGGCAGGTGTCGCTCGACTCCTCGACATGGATGACGGTGACCGAGGGTATGGCGGCTGCAACGACCACCGGGACGGCGGCGGCTTCGCACCTGGCCGGCATTGATTTTGCCGGTAAGACCGGCACGGCGCAGGTCGTGGGCGGTGGAGATACCCACACCAAGGGCGGATTGAAGACCCCCAATGCATGGTTTGTGGGCATGGTGCCGCGACGCAATCCGGAGTTTGCCGTCGTTGTTCTGCAGGAGCACGGTGACTGGGGCGCGGGATCGGCCAAGCTGGCGGCCCAGGTCGTGACGGCTTATGTGAACAAGAAGCGCAAGCAGGAAAACAACCTGCTCCAGGCCGACAAGCCGCCTGCGACCGTTGAGATGGGAGCGGTCTGGTCGACTCCGTCGCCGGAGACTCGCCGGGGCAGTCGCGCGGAGAAGGCAGAGGCCAGTGAGAAGCCGGGTATGACGCAGGTGACAGGGGTGCAGGGTGGACGATTCCTGGTCGCTTCCGACGAGAGACCGGTGGAAACTCGCGATGGGCTGAAAAGCAACTACGGAGCTGAGGACGCTAGATTGTTTCCACTCACCCTTGCCGCAAAGAGCACGGCAAGGATGGGGCACCCGGATTTCTTCACGTCCGTTGAGTCGAAATCTGCTGTTGCGGAGCCTGAAGTGGCTGCTCTTCCGGCGCGGTTTCGCGGAGTTATTTACTGATGCGGCGGATGTTGAGTTTTCGGGATTTTGACTGGCCGCTGCTGGCGATGGTGCTGACCCTCTGCACCATTTCGGTCTTTGAAATCTACTCCGCTACACTCCATACCAAGTACTCCGGCTTTCATACCAAGCAGCTTTACTGGATTCTGGGCGGCATCGTGGTGATGTTTGTGATGTCGAAGATCGACTATCACCGTCTGCTGGATTTTGTCTGGTGGGCTTACGGCTTCTGCCTTGTTTCGCTTGTTGCCGTGAAGCTGGTGGGGACAAAAGTGCTGGGTGCGCGTCGCTGGATCAAGCTTGGCCCGATGCACTTTCAGCCGTCTGAATGGGTCAAACTCATTTTGATTGTGATGGTTGCGCGCTATTTTGCCAACCTGGGCGGCAAAACTCTGACCTGGCGAGACGTGTTCAAAGCGATTGCGCTGGTTGGGCTCCCGATGCTGCTGGTGCTGATCCAGCCTGATCTGGGAACGGCCCTCACCTACACTCCGATTCTGCTGGCAGGCCTGTTTCTGGGCGGGATTCACTGGAAACAGGCAATGATTCTGGCAACGGTCGGACTGGTGGCGATCGTTGGAGTCTGGTCCAGCGGCAAGATTCTGAAGCCGTACCAGAAGGCCCGGCTGACCAGCTTCATCAACCCGGACAACGACCCGAAGGGGTCGGGTTATCAGATTCGTCAGTCTGAGATTGCGGTGGGCTCGGGCGGGGTTTGGGGCAAGGGCGCGGAGCAGGGTTCGCAGACCCAGGGGGCGTTTTTGCCGATTCCGCATGCGGACTTCATTTTTGCGGCCTTCAGCGAGGAACATGGCTTCATCGGCGCGTTCCTTGTTCTGCTGCTATACTTCGTGATATTGATGCGTTTGATTCAAAACGCTCAAACTGCCGCAGACATGTCCGGCTCGCTCCTGGTTATGGGTGTCGTAGCTGTGTTGACCTTTCAGATTGCGGTCAACGTAGGCATGGTCATCGGTTTTATGCCAGTCACCGGAATTCCTTTACCGTTAATGAGTTACGGCGGATCTTCGGTGTTGTTCACCTTTCTGGCGCTGGGCGTGGTGATGAACGTCCGCATGCGTCGATTTGTGAACTAGGCGAGATGCTGGACCACAGGTTGTATCGAGTTTTTGCTTTCTGCCAAAGGTGGCAGCAAAGATATGTAACTGTAATGAATCAATCACTTCGCCGGCAGGTTTCGATTGCAAACAGCCCCGGCAGGATTGGGTGAATGAGCACGCAGAGACGGGTAGTCCGCTTGCAGCGCTTTTCCGTCACGGGAAAGACGGGTACGGAATTCACCGGAATCGCGGTTTCAGCGTCGGTCGATGCTGAAGACAAGGTTCAGGAAAAACAGTTTCGTCGCGTTGTAAACGGCTTAACGGCATCGTTTTCTACCCCAAAGCGGGGAAAAGACGAGTTGGCCACAAACTCTCTGAGCTTTGGTAGTAGCTGTGAATGGCGTTTTTGCCATCGGTCAATTGGATCCAACGAATCGCGGCGTGTCGCTCCCTCGTATCAGACGTGGAGCTGCACAAATGGTTCTTCTCCGGCGCCTGTTGCATCACGGGCCGGATTCCTCCCCGAACAGCCTTCCAGAACGCTTTCCTCGACTTCTCCCCTCCTATCCGGTGTATCAGAGCAGGAACGGTGTTCCGCTTCTTGTTCTGCCAGTTCCATGCAATCGGCCTTGCCGCAGGTCCTGACGGGCGCTAGTCCCAGGACGGAAAGGCAACATGGCCAAGGAAATATGTATCTCCAGCACACCGCACGAAACGCGGCTTGCAATTCTGGAAGACGATCAGCTCGCAGAGATTTACTACGAGCGGGAAAATGAATATACACTCGCCGGCTCGGTTTACAAGGGCCGCGTAACCAGGGTTTTGCCAGGCATGCAGTCCGCATTTGTGGACATCGGCCTGGAGCGTGACGCGTTTCTTTACGTCACCGACTTTCTGGAGATGGAAGACCAGGAAGATACGGACGAGGTGGAGCGCGCCGCATCGAAGGGCGACACCCCACAGGCTCAACAGAGCCAGTCTGGACAATCTCAGTCTGGACAGGCCCAGCCCGGGCAATCGCAGGGGCAGCCTCGCGGTGGAAGGAGCGAAGGCCGTGGAGAGGGACGTGGCCGTCGTGACGGACGCGGCGAAGGCCGTGGTGCGGTTGCGGTGGACGGCGAGCCGCAGGGGCAGTTCCAGTCGACTCCGTCGTTGAACGTGACTCCGGTCGCCTCTTACACATCGGAAAGCATGGTTGTGCCGCCTTCGGTGGCCGATGCGACCGCGCAACAGGATGAGACCGACGAGCAGGGAGCACGCCGCTTGCGCGGCCGTCGCCGTCGTCGTGGGGGCCGAGGTCGCGATGAGGCAGGCCAAGGCGCCGGTTCCATTGCCGGTCAGGAGCCTGTTTCCGAAGATTCGTCCGCGGAAGAGGAAATTGAGGAAGCTGAGTTTTCTCCTCTGGAGTTTGAGGCGGCTGCTTCGAGTTCAAATCGGCCCGCGCCGGCGTCGGCTTCTGCATCCGCGGCTCCAAAGCCATTTTTGCTGCCGGGTGAGTCGCTCTCAAAGTACGGTGCGGCTGAGATTCAAAAGCCGGCCCCGAGCCGCCTGATCTTGAGCGAGTTGCCGCCGGATACTTCTGACCCGCTGCCGGACCGGACTGCCGCCAAACCCTCCACCTTGATCGAGGACGAGATCGTCTGGGATGGTAAAGGGCTGTTTCCCGGTGAATCGATTGCGCGCCATCGCCAGCCTGAGGCCCCGGTGTCCCTGGCCCCACAGACCTCGGAGCCGGTGGATGCTGAGCCCAGCGGCGTCTTCGCGACACACGCGGAGCCAGTCGCCAGTGGTGAGCCGGTCCCCTTTGAATTTTCTGAGGAAATGGCTGTCTCGTCACACGAGCATGAACCCGCCGAAGCTGGCGAGTCCCTCGAATCGGTCGAGTTCGACGAGATTGAGGAGTTTGAGGACAAGCCGACTTTAAATTTCGAAGCGGATATGGGCGAGGTCCCGGAGACTGTCGAAACTCATTCCGATTCTGCTGCTGGCGAATCCGAAGCGGAGGCCTATACCGAAGATCACACCGAGGTTCATGCGGAGCAGCACTCCACGCTATCCGAAGATGCTCAAGAAACCGTCGAACATCACCACTCGATGCACACCGAGGCCGTCGAGCATCACGAAGGGGAGACGTTAGAGGCCGGGCACGAAGAGATTCAAGAGGGATCGGCGAGCCACAACGTCGATCCCCTGCCACCGAGCAGCTTCCGTCTCAAGGATATTTTTGGCGGGCGCAAGAAGGAAGAAGAGCCTCAGCCTCCTGCTCCTCCTGCACCGAAGACAGTGCCTGCGGTTTCGGCCTATTCGCCGGGGGCGGGTCTGGTAGAAGAGGAAGTGATCGACGAAGAGGAATACGAGTTCAATCCTCTCAAGGCGCATCATGCCGACGAGCACGATCTCGAAGAGTTGGAAGAGGAGACCCTGCAGCAGCAGATCCGTTCGGGAGCGTTGGGTGAAATGCTGCAGGAAGCGCATCTCGACCATCGCATCCAGCTTGACTCTGCGGACGATGACGAAGAAGAAGACGAAGATGTGGTGGCTCCGAGTGGAGGTCAAGGCCGTCCCGCGGGTGGGCCCGGTACAGGTGGCCGCGATCGCGGCGGCGACCGTGGTGGACGCGGACGTCGCGGACGCAATGGTTCGGGAGCCCCGAGTGGCGGCGGCGATGGACGACGTCCTTCGCGGCGTTCGGCGCAGACTTCAGACCTGCCCATCATCAGCGACCTGCTGAAGCCCGGGCAGGAAATCCTGGTTCAGATCGCCAAAGAGCCGATTGCCAAGAAGGGCGCGCGCATCACCAGCCATATCGCGCTGCCCGGGCGGTTCCTGGTCTTCATGCCGACGGTCAGCCATGTGGGCGTGAGCCGCAAAATTGCTTCGGATGAAGAGCGGCAGCGGCTGAAGCGCATCCTGGTAAGTGAGAAGGGAGATGCATCCGGCGGATTCATCGTCCGCACGGCTGCGGATGGAGCGACGGAAGAGGAGCTTCGCGCGGATCTGCGCTTCCTGATCAATCTCTGGAACGACATCAAGCAGCGCGCTGATTCCTCCAAGCCGCCGGCCCTCATCTATCACGATCTCAACCTGATCGAGCGCATTTTGCGTGACCAGGTGAGCGATAACTTCTCGCATATCTGGGTCGATTCAGAGGCCGATTACGAACGAATCGTCCGCTTCCTCAATCGGTTCTCGCCCGAACTCGTGCGTCGCGTGAAGCTCTATACCAAGGAGGTTCCGCTCTTCGAACACTTCGGCATTCAGGAAGAGATTTCGAAAGCGCTGCGCTCCAAGGTGTGGCTCAAGAGCGGCGGTTCGATTGTCATCAATCAGACCGAAGCGCTGGTGGCGATCGATATCAATACCGGCAAGTTCGTCGGCAAGACTGCGCGGCTCGAGGACACCATTCTCAAGACCAACCTCGACGCCATTCCCGAGATTGTGCGGCAGATCAGGCTGCGCGATCTTGGCGGCATCATCGTCATCGACTTCATCGATATGGATGAGCGCAAGAATCGTACCCGCGTGATGGCGGCTCTTGAAGAAGCGCTCAAGCAGGATCGCGCGCCGACCAAGGTGCTGCAGTTCAATGATTTTGGTCTCGTGGCGATCACTCGCAAGCGCGTCAAGCAATCGCTGGAGCGCACACTATCAGTGCCTTGCCCGGTTTGCCAGGCAACCGGCATGGTGAAGAGCGCGGCGACGGTGGCCAACGAAATCTACATCGAAGTGCGCAAGATGCGAAAGCACTTCGATCAGAGCGAAGTGCTGCTGAGGGTCAATCCTGAAACGGCAAAAGCGCTCAAGGCCAACAACGCGAAGTGGCTCACGGAGCTTGAAGATCTGGCGGGCAAGAACGTGCTGGTCAAGAGCGATCCGACGCTGCATCCTGAGCAGTTCGATATTCAAGGGTGAGGATGCAGGTGTAGTCTCAAACAGGAAAAAGCCCATGATGAGTGGGCTTTTTCCTTTGGCAGAATAGAGAGACGAGAGAGGTGACGTGCATGGGATTGCAGAGTACGATTTGGCCGGTGAGTGTTCTGCTCTTGATGGCCGTTGTTGGCGCGGGGCACGGTGCAGCGCAGGCCAGGGATATTCCCAAACACGGAGCCGCGGTGGTTCTGTTTGATGGCAAGGATCTTAGCCAGTTCGAAACCTTTTTGCCGAGCACCGGACTGAACTCCGATCCGGGCAAGGTGTTCACTGTCGAGCACGGCATCATCCATGTTTCCGGCAAGGAGATGGGCTATTTCATCACCCGGCAGGAGTACAAGAATTACTATCTTCGAGCCGAGTTCAAGTGGGGCGAGGGCACCTTTGCCCCGCGCGCCGGGCAGGCTCGTGATAGCGGAATTCTCTACAACATCCAGGGCCCGAATAAGGTCTGGCCGCGCTCGGTCGAATTCCAGATCAATGAAGGGTGTACCGGCGATTTCTGGATGACCGACGGCGCTGCGCTTACCGGCAAAGATGGCAAGCGCGTGACCGGCCCGGCAGGGAGCGCATTGAAGATTGACCGCTTCAATAAGGGCGAATGGAAGAATGTCGCCGGCTATCGCGACCCCACCAACGAGGTCGAGAAGCCTCACGGTCAGTGGAACGTTCTGGAGCTGGTAAATCAGGATGGCCACGTCAAGCAATACGTGAATGGCAAGCTGGCAAATGAGGGAACCGACGCCTTTCCCTCGACCGGCAAAATACTCTTTCAGTCTGAGGGCGCCGAGGTTTATTTCAGGAAGATCAAACTCTTTCCGCTGAAATAGCAGCATGTAAGAAATTGATATCACGTCAAAACTCGCCAGAGCCTGCGCCTTGTAGCTCGCGCAACCTTTCTCAATCGTTTGTGTCTAAAGGGTTAACGAGAGCAATGCGAGACTCTCTGTTGAAAGTTATCCCAACTTGAGGTCTGCCCATGTTTCCCCTGCATGCGAAGCTGCTTTGGCGGCGCACGAGTTACTGTGTCTTCCCCGCGGTCTTAGCCTTTTCAGTGACTGCCGCGCCGGCTGCCATAGCTCAATCTTCGAATGATTTTTCGAGTTCTGCGCAAATGTTGGCTTCTAGTGACGACGATGCATCCAGCGCGTCACCTACATCAGGCGCTCCTGCTCCAGCAATAGGTGGGAGCCAGTCTGATGGGGCGTATGGAGCGCGTCATGGTGGTCTTATGAGCCATCTTGCCATAGAAGCGGGCGGTGGATTTAACGCTCCGACGGCCGATTCCTCAAGCGACATTACGTGGGGCGGCAACCTGACAATCGGCGCTGGCCTACATGTAGCTCCTCATGTAAGTTTGCTGGCCGAGTATCAGTTCATTGACGACAAACTGCCGGGCCGCATCATCTCTGAAACCGGCGCTAACGGCGGAAACGCCCATATCTGGTCACTTACTCTGGCCCCCGTGATCGATCTCTTTCCTCACCGCAGAAATGATCTGTATATAACGGGAGGTGGAGGATTTTACCGCAAGGTAACCAGCTTTACCGATCCTGAGGCAGTCGAGTATTGCAACTATTACTATTGCGGCATCACAACTGTGAACCAGGTAGTCGGTCATTTCTCCAGCAATCAGGGTGGATGGAATGCAGGTATCGGTGCAACGCACAGGCTCGGGGATGGCAAGACGAAGCTCTTCGCAGAGGTGCGCTATCTGGATATCGATACGCCCGAGGTAACTTCTCAGCCGAATGGTCTGGGCACGACGACGATCGCAGCAAATACCAGGTTGATCCCGGTTACATTCGGCGTACGCTGGTAGGTTGCGAAAGGGCGATCTGTAACGGATAACATGCGGTCGCCCTTTTGTAACTAGAAAACGCCCATAATGCGCAGGCGCAGAAAGCCGCCGATAACTACTCCCGCCGGAGTTAGTGCGATCAGGGTAAGTTGATACCAGACGGGTTGTTGCCCGCGCTGTTGTAGTGCACTCAGGGCAGCGAGCAGCAATACGATCAGAGCGAGCACCAACGCATGGATCAATTGGTTGGTCTGCGCGATCCAGGCCGTAACATAGCCGCCCACCATGGCTGCCGCAAGCGAATAGCCTAGATTGACGAAGATATATCCACTGCGCGGTTGACCTTTGCCTCCAACCCACTCCGGAACGAACTTAGTCAGTATGGCGGTAGCGAGGGCCACTAGCAGCGCCATTGAGAGAAATCCTGCGATCAGGGCCAGGAATGCGCACAAAATCAGCATCTATCTGCCTCCCTCGATCTCGTTCAGGAAGGCTCTCGCCAGCTTCGGTTCGCCCGGATCATTCTCCCCATGAATCGAGCAGAGGTCGAGGAACTGGTCGCAGAGAAGATCGAATTCACCCGATTGCGCGAGGATGGATTGCAGCGCGAAGGCCAATTCACGGAGACGCGCAGCTTCCGGCCACGCACGCGATTCTCCGTCCTCCCTGGTTACGTTCTCAAGGTCCGAGAACAGGCCACGACGGCCTGCAGCGCACTCTTCGAGACAGGCTACCAGTTGAGCGCGGAAAGCCTCGGTCAGCGGCTGCAACTGCGGCTTCACCCGCTCAGGTTCGATCTCTTCTTCCCAGGACATACGGCTCTTACTTCTCCGCTTTCATCGCGGCTTCCACTTCATCTGCCGTGTGCGGCAGCGCCGCGACCAGGTCGATCAACTTGCCGTCCTGCCCAACGGCGAAGACATCTTCAATGCGCACGCCGATCTTCTCTGCCGGAATGTAGACACCGGGTTCGATGGTGAAGACCATGCCAGGCTTGAGCACGGTGGGATAGACGGAAGGATCATGCACATTGATGCCCACCATGTGACCCAGGCCATGAATCCAATAGTCCGTGAGGGGCTCGCCGTGCAGGCCTTTACCATGGCTGTTGATGTAGTTCCACGCGGCGGTGTCGAGCGAATTTGGGTCGAGATGGTCGCGATCGTTGATCGTGGATTTGCCTGCGACAAAGGCCGCAATGGCGGCACGCTGCGCACCCAGAACTACTTCATAAATTTCGCGTTGCCGGGCGGTGAAATGTCCGTTCACGGGGACGGTGCGCGTGATATCTGAAGCGTACATGCTGTACTCGCCGGCCGCGTCCACAACCATTACGTCTCCGTCGGCAAGCGTGGCCGAGTTCGCAGAGTAATGAAGCGTAGTGGAATTAATTCCCGTGCCCACGATGGAGGCATACGATGGGCGCTCGCAGCCCTCTTCCATCATTTTGGCGATCATCTTTCCAGCAATTGTGCGTTCGGTCACGCCCGCCTTTGTGCTGCGCATCATCACAAGCTGCGCGGCGATTGAGGCATCGCTGGCTTTCTTGAGCAGAGCAAGTTCACCAGCATCTTTAACCACTCGCAGCTCCATGGTCAGGCTGGTGACGTCGTGAGTCGGGTGTGCCGATCCTTCGCCCAAAGTTGCTGCCGTCCAGCCAGTAAGAGCCTTGGCCTGGGGCGCTTCGGGCTGCGTCCAGAGATCGTAGGCCAGGCGTCGATTGGCCGAGATCAGCTTGTTCAGTTGAGCGGGAAACTCGGTCATCGACATCACTTCGTCAACGCCTGCAATCCTGGCAGCATTGGGCGTGGCCGCATCGAGCTTTACGCCGGTGTACTTTTCCATGCGCAGGTTTCGCGTCGGCAGAAAGAGAATCTCACCGTAGCCGTCCGCCCGAATGGAGTTTGGCGCTTTGGACAGGATAAGCAGGGCGGCTCCCGGCTCGTTCGAGCCCGTCAGGTAGTAGAAATCCTCGTCCTGCCGGTAGGGCATAAAGTCGAGCAGCGGCTCTTCCGCTGCAAACAGGATCGCGGCGCCGCCCTGTAGTTTTTGCGCGAGGGCAACGCGGCGCGCATGGTAGGTAGCGGCAGGCTGCGTTTCGAGGCCGTGAGCAATGGGAGCGATCCACGCGACTGCGAGCGCGACCAGAAGCGAGAGACGAAATGAAAAGCGCATGGGATAAGCCTCTGCGAGCGGCTTGCAACTGTCAAGGGCGAGGCAGCTAGTTGCGTGCTGAATTCTCATATGTCGAAGCGCGGCGAAGAATCTTCGGCTATCGCCCCTTTGAGAACTGAGACGACCTCTTCCGCATCTGCCGGTGACAGTCGATTGAAGAAAGGAAGAGCAAGCGTTCGCGCGGCGACAGATTCCGTTACTGCAAGTGTAGGCCTTTGAACTGCGGCAAGTGCTGCATAAGCTGGTTGCAAATGAATCGGCGCGAAATAACGCGCGCATCCGATCCCACGTTGTTGCATAGCGAGTAAAACACGATCTCGCATCTCTTCCGAATAATGATTCGCCAAGCGTATTACATAGACAAACCAGCTGATTGTTCTCGAAGATAGATGCAGCGGCGGACGCTGTATCGCGTCGATGGACGCCAATAACTCATCATAAGTAGAAGCCACCTTGGCACGCGCAGCGAGCATGGATTCCAAGCGGCTCAGTTGCACGATGCCAAGAGCACAAGCTACCTCCGATAGCCGATAGTTATACCCGATTTCGCTGTGCTGCAGCCATTCGTCGGAGGGATAACGGCCCTGATTGCGCAGAGCGCGCATACGCTTCGCGAGGTCGGCATCGCGGCACAGGATAGCGCCGCCCTCACTCGTTGTCATCTGCTTGTTCGGATAGAAGGCGAAGACAGATATGTCGCCAAATGTTCCAACTTGTTGACTGTCGTACGTTGCGCCAATTGCTTCGCAAGCGTCCTCGATTACGGCCAGGTTGTAGCGATGCGCGATCGCCATCAGCGAGGCCATTTCAGCAGGTACGCCGAAGTTATGAACGATGATGATGGCCCGCGTGCGTGGCGTGATCGCTGCTTCAACCGAGGCCGGGTCCATATTCAGCGTGATCGGGTCTATGTCTACGAAAACAGGAGTAGCGCGTTCGTAGCAGACAGAATTGGCTACTGCGATAAATGTAAAAGATGGAACGATGACTTCATCGCCTTCGCCAATTCCCAGCGTGCGGACGGCGAGATGCAACGCCGCTGTTCCGGAGCTGACCGCAATTGCATGCGGCATCTGATGGAATGCCGCAACCGCATCCTCAAACTCCTCCAGCTTGGGCCCGAGGCTCAACCTGTTGGTGCGCAACACCGTACTGACCGCGTCGATTTCTGCGTCCGTAATGTCGGGCGCTGAGAGAGGAATACGTGTGTTCATTGCCCCTCTGCTTCGAATGGAATAGGAACGGGAGCTTTGATGAGGATTCCGTCGAGCGGCGTAGTCGCGATGATCTCCGCAATTGTCTCCGCAGCGCGACCTTCACCGTATGGATTCACCATGCCACAGAGACTTGCGCGAAACGCAGGAGTCAGCGCCTTCTCAATGCCTTCTACAATCGCGTCCTCGGTTGGCGGCGTGTCGATCACATTGCGTGCGCGCTCACGGCCCTGCTGGCGCATGCCGATATTCACCGTAGGCAACGCGAAAGAGGCCGATTCCATGATACCGCTGGAGGAGTTGCCAATCATGACATCTATACAGCGCAAGAGGCTCCAGTAGGTGATGGCATCGAGATTTACAAAAATCCTTGTGTTTGCCCGCGTTGCAGCGAACTGCTGAGTAAGTTCGATCAGCTTGCGGCTACCAGCATCGGAGTTGGGGTAGACAAAAATGATTTGTCCATCGATGCGATGAAGCGCAGCGAAAAGCGCATCAGCCTCCTGCGTCGTTTCATGCTGGATGGTTACAGGATGAAATGCCACCAATCGCGTTGGGGATCGCAGGTCAATGTCCAAACGCTGCTCCAACTCATCTTTGTCGAGCAATCTGCTTCGCCGCAAATGATCGATTGATGGTGCGCCGGTACAATGCACGCGCCACGGCTCTTCACCCATGGCAATGACTCGTCGGCGCGCCGTTTCAGTCGATGTGAAGTGAATGTGCGACAGCTTTGTGAGTGCATTGCGCACGGCATCGTCAATAGCTCCCTGGCTGACCTCGCCGCCTTCAATGTGGGCCACAGGAATGCGCAGTGCCAGAGCGACTGAAGCGGGCGCTAGCATTTCGTAGCGATCCGCGATTAGTAATAGTAGATCTGGGCGCCATGCGGTCAGCGTATCGGCCAGGCTGAGTGTGGCGAGGCCGATGGTCTTGGCCATGCCCGTATCGGTATCGGAACTGAGTAAGCACTCAATGCGCGCGATGATTGGAAAACCATCTTTCTCAATCTCGCAAACAGTGTTACCAAAGTCGGGGGATAGATGTGCTCCTAACGCAATAACACCGAGTTCGACGTCGGAGCGCTGTGAAAGCTCAGTGAGTGGCCAATAGAGATGGCTGTAGTCAGCGCGAGAGGTAGTGACAACTGCTATGCGGCGCTTCATGACTATGCGGCTCCCGCGCTGAGACTTTGTACCTGCGCCATAAGGGTTGGACTTGGCGTGTAGTCTGGCACGAGCCTTTGAACGCAGCGTATTGAGAGCAATAGATCGCGTTCCTGCACGGCACTTTTCAGGCAATCGATTGCATCGTCAAGCTGTGAACTATCACCACGTTTGCGCGCGAGCTGGAGACATCCACTTACCTCGGACGGGGCAGGTGCTTCATCGGCGGACCAAAGAGCTTCATGCAGCTTTTCACCGGGTCTTAGGCCTGTAAAGTTCAGAGGCATTGTTTTCATCGGAGACATCGTCTCGATGAGGAATTCAGCGAGGCCAACGATGCTGTGTGCGCGCTCCAGTTGCGGGATCAACAGACTGGCTGGTTGCGATGTAATTGCGGATGCGATTAACAGATCGACGGCCTCGTCGCATGTTAGAAAAAATCTCTCCGCTTCACGATCGCTGATAGTGATTGGTACGCCGACGCGGATTTGTTTCTGAAATGTTTCGACTACGGAGCCATCAGTTCCGAGTACGTTGCAGAGCCTGACCACGATACTTTTGTGCGCAAGTATGATCTCCTCTGCGATGCGTTTGCTCGCGCCTAGAATGCTCGCCGGTGCGACCGCTTTGTCAGTTGAGAGCAGAACGATACGCGAAACGCCATGGCCGTGGGCGCATGCTGCGAGAGAGTCGGTCCCAATGGCATTGTTCGCAATGGCTGCAAGAGGATTCTCTTCAAGGAGTGAGACGTGTTTATAAGCAGCCGCGTGAAAGATGAGACTGGGGCGATGCATGGCGCATATCTCGTCAAGTTGGGCTGAGTCGTTCACGCTGCCCAACACGAGGTGCGGCGTCAGGTCGGGTACATCGGTCGCAAACGTTGACGATAGCCGATGCAACGCTTGTTCCGAGGCATCCAGCAGCACGAGATTGTGAGGACGCAGGCTGGCCAATCGCAGGCTCAGTGCGTTGCCGATGGAGCCTCCTGCGCCTGTTACGAGAATCGAGGATCGGTGAAGCTGCTCCAGGGATTCCGCTGGCGGAGAAGGAAGGCGTGGCCTCGCCAGGAAGGCGTACCAGTCGATATCGGCCTGGGTTGGAGTTGTGTGGCGAAACGGCGTCACCGCCTAAGTATAGACGCTGCGGGGCTTGACTGGTGGCGTGGGCAACCCGCCTGAAGCATTGCACTTACACTTAAGGTCAGTTGTGTTGGCAGGGCGAAGTCAGCTTTGAGAATCTCGCCGATTCGAGTGTGCAGATCGCCGTCGGGATTTGAGACACTAAAGCTTGCACAACAAAGAGGCATCGCAGCCTTGAGATTTGCAGGAAGACGGGACATGCGGACGCGAGCACAACTATTTTCAATTTTCACACTGTTTCTCTTTGCCTCGATGGCACACGCTTCAGCATCGGCCGGCGCACACGACGCCCAGGCTGTGCGACTGAACAACAACGGTGTGGCGCTGATGAATCAGCAACAGAACGAGCGAGCCGAAGCGGCCTTCGCAGGGTCCTTTCGCAAAGACCCCACCCTTGTCGAAGCTGTACTGAACGATGGAATTGCGCTTCTCTATCTGCAAAAGCTGCCCGAGGCTCAGGCAGCTTTGCAACAGGCGACGAAGCTCGCGCCAGCCAATCCTCGCGCCTGGTACAACCTTGGCCTGGTGCAGCGCGCGGCCAACGAGATTCCCGCGGCATTGGCTAGCTTTCAACGTGCTGTTGAGCTCGATCCGTCCGATGTGGATTCTCTTTACTTCGAAGGCGTCTGCCTCCAGGAACAAAAGCAAATGGATGCTGCAATCGCCACATTTACCAAGGCGATTCAACGCGATCCGCAACATGCCTCTTCGGAGTTTGCACTGGCCCGCGCACTACAGCGCTCAGGTCGCGCTGATGAGGCGAAGACACATTTTGTGCGCTTTCAACATCTCACAAGTACGAAGGTTTCCTCTCCGCTTGGCCTGTCCTATGGCGACCAGGGCCGCTATTCGACGGCCGTTCCTGTTGCGGAACCGATGAAGCCGAGGCCGCAGATGATTCCGGTGCAGTTTAAGGCACAGGCCATTGTTACGTCGCCGCGCGCAACGGGAAGGACAGAAACACAAGCCAGCGGGGGCGCTTGCATTCTCGACGTGGATGGCGACGGCATTGACGATCTGGTGCTGATGCAGAACGGCGCTGCGGCGGTTCGCATCATGCGGCGTCATGCGGACGGCAGCTTTGAAGAGATTGATCCGGCGAAGAATGGGTTAGCCCTCAGTGGTCATGCGGTCTCCTGCGCGGTAGGCGACATCGATGGAGACGGTCTTTCTGATCTTGCCGTTGCGCTTGAGGATAGGCAGGTGCTTTTTCGGAATCTCGGCCATGGACACTTTGAAAATGTTACGCAAGCTTCAGGCATCACACCGCGCAATCATCCCGCGGGCATGACCTTTGTGGACTACGACCATGATGGCGATCTCGATTTGTTTGTGACGGGTTCGCCACTCAAGGCCGGCTCTGCGCCCAACGTCTTGTGGCGTAACAATGGGAATGGGACCTTTACGGATTGGACCGAGCAGCCTGGCCTTGGTGGAGAAGGGCGAACACAGGGAGCAATCTTATCGGATGTGAACAATGATCGTGCCGTGGATCTCGTTGTTACAAGCGAAGACGGTTCACCGTTGATTTATCTAAACCATCGCGAAGGTAAGTTCAGTGCGCAGCCACTTTTCCCGGCAGGAGAGTTATCAGGTTCGGAGGGAGTTAGCGTTGTCGACTTTGACAAAGATGGCTGGATGGATCTGGTCGTAACCCACGCCGGTTCGCCGGGAATTTCTCTGTGGCGAAATAAGCAGGGCACCGGTTTTGAACGCGTCCCGCTGCCAATCGACGATGCTGTACGTGGTTGGGGAGTTACGCCAATCGACATCGATAACGATGGGTGGATCGATCTCGCCGCCATTGTGGAAACCAAGCGCGGCGCCGAGTTGCGAGTGTTTCGCAATCTCGGGGATGGAAGCTTTGAAGACGTAAGCAAAGCGCTGGGACTGGACCGGTTTTCGCTTGTCGCTCCGCGTGGTTTAATCGCCATGGACGTGGATGGAGACGATGACGCTGACTTGATTGTGACATCCGCGAGCGGCGATCCCATCTGGCTGCGCAACGATGGAGGAAATCGTAATCACTCGATACGTCTCAAACTTACTGGCTTCGCTGATAACAAGACGGCGATTGGAACCAAGGTTGAAGTCTTCGCCAATGGTCAAAGACAAAAGTGGGAGGTTGCCGGAGCTTCGGGATATCTAACTCAAGGACCACAGGAGATACTGGTCGGGTTAGGCGATGCCGACGGCATAGATCTGCTGCGTCTGCTGTGGCCCACCGGAGTGCCTCAGGATGAAATCAATGTGCCGCGCGAACCTGCGGTTACATACAAAGAGGCGGATAGACGCGGCAGTTCATGCCCTGTGCTGTTCGCATGGGATGGCAAGCACTATTCCCTGGTTACGGATACGATTGGCGCCGCTGTCGTAGGACACTGGTTTACGCCCGCACGACGCAACATTCCCGACCCGGATGAATGGATCAAAGTTGAGGGCTCCCAATTAGTGGAAGCAAATGGCCGTCTGAGTCTGCGTTTTGCCGAACCGATGGAAGAGGTGAATTACATCGATCAATTGCGGCTGCGCGCAGTCGATCATCCTGAGGGCACGGAAGTCTATCCAGATGAGAAGTTTCTGGATGAGCCGCCTTTTGCCTCAGGGAACGTCGTAGTTAGCAGCGCCGCACATCTACCTGTTGGAGCGTGGGACAACGAAGGACACGATGTACTTGATCTGCTGGCGCGTCGCGATCATAAATTTGTCAGCGACTTTGTGAAGCTGCCCTACGACGGTTTTGCAAATACGCACACACTCACTCTGGATATAGGTTCATGGAAAGCCGGCAACCCGCTTAGGCTATTGCTTACCGGCTATGTGGAGTATTTCAGCGCGACCTCGCTTTACTCCGCCTGGCAGGCGGGGATCGCACCTATCTCACCTTATGTCGAGGTGCAGTTGCAGGATGGCACATGGAAGCGCGTCGACAAGGAAATGGGCTTTCCCGCAGGTTTGCAGCGCACCATTGTCGTGAGCCTTGGTGATAAACTGCCTGCAGGATCGCGCCGCATTCGTATTGTGACTAATCTTCAGATTTACTGGGATCAGATACTCGTCGATAACGCGCCCGAAGATGCTTCACTGGAGCATACGACGGAGATTCCACTGGCTCACGCTGCGCTCCGTTTTCACGGATATCCGCGGCAGATTGAAGGGGAGAGTCCCGGAGATCTGAACTATAACTACGACGAAGTCAGCCTTACTGGGCCATTCCAAAGGCAACGCGGAAGTTACACGCACTTTGGCGATGTTACTCCGCTGGTAAGTGGCATAGATAATCAGTTCGCCATCTTCGGCAGCGGAGAGGAGCTTGCAGCGGAGTTCGACGCGACGGCTCTTCCCCCGTTGCCTGCGCACTGGAAGCGCGATTATTTCTTCTATGCCAATGGCTATGTCAAAGACATGGACTTCTATGATGCGTCGCCATTTACGGTGTCGCAGATGCCGTTTCATGGCATGAGTACTTATCCTTATCCGGCGAATGAGAGTTACCCTGCGGATCGCCGATCCATTCAGTATCAGCTTGATTGGAACGATCGATATGATCGCGGTGAGCCTTCGCAGCCCTTCCGGTTCGACTATCAATTGAGGCCATCGACACCAGCCGATACGAGTTCCAACACGGTCAAGGCGGGCTCTGGTGACTGAGCTGGTGCTTGCTTCGGCGACTCGCCAATTGGAGCTGTTACGCATGAACAAGGTCAGCGTGACAGAGCTGGCCGAGGCGCACATTCGTCAGATCGAACGCCTCAATCCGCTGCTGAATGCGCTGATTGACTTCGACGCGGAACGGGTGCGGGAGCAGGCGCGTAGGCTTGGCGCAGAGAAGCATCCAACGGGCGCGCTGCACGGTCTCCCCGTCACGCTCAAGTCGTCGATTTCGACTACGGGTTATCTGTGCGAGATAGGTAGCACCATCAATCGCGGACAAGTTGCTGTCGAGGACGCGCCGGTCGTGGCGCGGCTGCGCGAAGCGGGTGCGCTGATACTTGGGACGACTAACTGCCCTGAGTTTCTGATGGCGCATGAGACGGATAACCTCTTGCATGGCCGGACAAACAATCCCTGGGATCTGGAGCGGTCGCCTGGAGGGTCGAGCGGCGGAGAGTCGGCAGCGATTGCCGCCGGCATGTCTGCAGGCGGGCTAGGAAGTGACAGCGGCGGATCGGTTAGATTGCCTGCGCACTTTACCGGTATTTGTTCGCTGAAGCCGACGCCAGGGCGTGTGCCCGGACGCGGGCATCTTCCACCGTGCGTAGGACCATTTTCTGTGCTTGGGGCGATCGGTCCTATGGCCAGAACCATTGCCGATGTAACGCTGCTCTTCGAAGCGCTTTCGGGACAGGATAGCTTTGATCCGATTGGCGCACCGGTTGCGTTGTGCAAGCCGGAGTTAACTGAATTGCGTACAAAGACCATCGGATACTTCGAAGACGATGGCCTTGTTCCGGTGACTGCGGAGACGCGCAGAGCGATTCAGGATTCTGTTCAAGCGTTACGGGACGCGGGTTTCCGCGTTGAACCGTTTCGGCCACGTATGCTGGAGCTTTTGCGCAAGTTATGGCGGACGTTTTTTGTGCAATGCGGTGCGATGTTTTATGAGCCTGTGATTCGCGGAAAGCGGGATCAGTTAAGCCCGATCTTCCGCGAATTCCTATCGTTTGCCGAGGCTTCCGGTCCACTAAGCGCTACTGAGTTACTCAATGCATGGGCGGAGCTTGATCTGCTGCGCAGTAAGATGCTGCAGGAGATGGAGAGTTATCCGATTCTGCTTTGCCCGGTAGCAAGTATTCCGGCATTTCGACATGGGGAACGAAGCTGGTCGATCGACGGTCAGCGTATCGAATATCTCGATGCGGTGCGGCATACACAGTGGTTCAACGTGCTGGCGGCTCCGGCTGCAGTTGTGCCGGTCGGCCAATCGCCGGAAGGGCTGCCGATTGGAGTGCAGGTGGTCGCGCGTCCTTACGAGGATGAAGTTGCGCTGTCAGTTGCAGCGATTCTCGACGATGCGTTCGGCTATCATCCGCCGCTGATGGCATTGTAAGTTCAGGGCTATCGGATCGAAAACTAAACTCCGACAGGGAACGGCTTGGGGCTTGACTCATCGGTGTTAGCGCCGCCGGATTTCCAGCGCTCGAAGCGCCCTTGCAGCAGGCTCATCAGGCCGGTATACCAGTAGCCGAGAACGAAGAGCAGTAGGAACGGCACGGTGAAGTAATTGTCGTTCAGAACGGCGTACAGGATCGCGAGCGCGAAATAACTTCCGATGGCTAACTCGATCCACGGAGTCAGCACCAGGCGCTTGCGATATTTGGCGGCCTTCGATTTCTCGCCTTTTTTCGCGACGGAGTACTTCGGTGTGCGAGCAAAGGCGCTCTTGATGCCGAAGAGAGCTTCCATCACCGCCTTGGTATTGGTTACGGTCAGGCCAATGCCCAGGGCCATAAGAATAGGGAGATAAAGAAATGTCTTCATCCAGGTCTTGGGAAACAGCTCCCGCTGACTTACCAGGTAGAAGACGGCAATAGACAGGGTCGACGCGGTGAACAGCGGCACATCGATGAGCAGCATCTGAAACCAGCCCTGATAGAAACGCACGATCATCGCAGGTATCAGCAGCGCCGACATCAGCACCATGAGTGGATAGCTCATGTTAGCCGTCAGATGGTAGACGGCTTCTATCTTGATGCGTTTCGGAACATTGGACTTGAAGATGATGGGCAGCACCTTGATCGAGGTCTGGATGAGCCCTTTGGCCCAGCGTGCCTGTTGGGTCTTGAAAGCAGTCATCTCGATAGGCAACTCGGCTGGGCACTCGATCTCCGGCAGATACTTGAACTTCCATCCAACAATCTGCGAGCGGTAGCTCAGGTCGGTGTCTTCGGTGAGCGTATCGTGTTGCCAGCCGCCGGCATCGGAGATGGCTTCGCGACGCCACATGCCTGCGGTGCCGTTGAAGTTGAAGAAGTCTCCGGATCGAGCGCGAGCGCCATGCTCCAGGACAAAGTGTCCGTCGAGCAGGATAGCTTCGACCTGCGTGAGCAGGCTGTAATCGCGGTTGAGATGCGTCCAGCGGGTCTGAACCATGCCTATGCCAGGTTCAGCGAAGTGGTGGACGACGCGCATGAGCCAGTCCGGCGGCGGGACAAAATCCGCATCGAAGATGGCGATCAGCTCGCCTTTAGCCACTTTCAATCCGGCATCGAGGGCACCGGCCTTGTAGCCGTGGCGATTTTCGCGATGCATATAGACGATGGGGTGGCCGAGGGCGGCGTAGCGTTCAACGATCTCTGCAGCCACCTGCTGGGTTTCATCTGTTGAGTCGTCAAGGAGCTGGATTTCAAGCTTGTCGGTTGGATACTGCAGCGCGCAGATTGCCTCGACCAGCCGGTCGATCACGAACTGTTCGTTGTAAATAGGCAGTTGCACGGTGATGCGCGGCAACTCGGCAAAATGGTTTGGAGGCTCGGGATTGTAAGCCTTCTTGTACTTGAAGTAGAGGTAGGCGAGCTGGTAGCGATGGATGCCGTACACGGCGAGAATAATCATCACCGTGAAATAGGGAATCAGCAGCCAGGCGTCGAAAGCGTTCCAGGAATAGAGGCCGCGGAAGGTCTGGTCGCCGTATTGCGATTTGATGAAATGCTTGAATCCGTTCTGCGGCGCGAAAAACGCCAAGACGACAGCAAGGGGCAACTTAGCCAGCAGACAGTTGGCGAGATTCAGACTGGTTGCAATCGCTGCGATCAGAACAAACCTCCCAAAAACCTGCTACTTGATCATGATACGGCAAACAAAGGGCGACAAGTTCTAAAGAGAACGGATGTCGGGGCAACCGAAAATGCGGCCTCGACTGCCGAAAAGCGAACAAAAGGAGTAGAACACCCCGGGGGTGGTGCGCTAGATGTTGACTTATCTCCAAGTGAATGAATGACTTAAGAGCTGTTTTGGTGACTCAAAGGCGCGATTTACCGGCGTTTTTCGACGTTTTTGCGCACTTTTTTGCCGCAAATCGATGCCAATCCGCAGTGGGACAGAGGATGACTGGAATGCAGCCGGGGTATCGGGCTGCAGCTCCACTCCAGTATGCGCCGGACAGAGGTAATTCCGTGCAACGGGCGCGAGACGCTGGGAATGGATGGGTATTGGCGACCTTCGTTCCAGCTTCCTGCAAATTCATGCAACCGCCCTGAAACGGTTGCGCGAGATTGTCGGCAGAGCAGTCGGAGATTCAATTCCGACTCTGCCAACCACCATTCGGAACCATTGTCGAAGTGTTTTCATTGTAGGTATTGCTTCGGGTTGCCGGGTATTGTCCGGATGGCGTACCGTTTGGGCAGTTGGAGATAAGAAAAATCCATGGCCACAGTCGCTGCTTCCGCCATCGTCGCCCCTGCCGGGGGAAGTTTTCTACTGGAGAGTCGAACGCCTGAGGAGGTCTTCACACCGGAAGATCTGAATGAGGAGCAGCACCAGATCGCCGAAACGGCTTCCCGGTTCGCGAAAGAACAGGTACTTCCAGCGGCTGCCGAGATCGAAGCCAAAGATGCCGGCGTGATGCGCAAACTGTTGCGGCAGGCCGCCGACCTGGGCTTTACCGCCATCGATGTGCCTGAGGAATACGGCGGTCTAGGCCTCGATAAGGTGACGTCGGCGCTGGTTACGGATCAGATCGCGATCGAGGCGAGTTTTGCGACGGCCCTGGGTGCCCATGGCGGCATTGGCACGCTACCTCTGGTCTGGTACGGAACCGAGGAGCAGAAGCAGCGGTACCTGCCCAAATTGGTCTCGATGGAGTGGGTGGGCGCGTACGCGCTCTCCGAGGCGACCTCGGGCTCCGATGCCATGAATATTCGCACCCGGGCGGTACTCTCTGAGGACGGCCAGCAGTACATCCTGAACGGCGAAAAGATGTGGATCACGAACGCCGGCATCGCTGACCTCTTCACTGTATTCGCCAAGATTGTCGACGAAAAAACCGGCGAGGGGAAATTCTCGGCATTCCTCGTGGAAAAGGGAACCGCGGGTTTTTCGGTCGGGAAGGAAGAACACAAGCTCGGCATTCGGGGCTCTTCGACGTGCGCGCTAGTATTTTCCGACTGCCGCATCCCGGCCGGAAACCTGCTGGGGGAGGCGGGCAAAGGGCACCACATCGCCTTCAACATATTGAATATGGGCCGCTTCAAGCTGGGTGCGGCCTGCCTTGGCGGTGCACGGCTGGCCATCGAACTGGGCATAAACTATGCGAAAGAGAGAAAGGCCTTCGGTAAGGCGATTGCGGAGTTTGGGCTGATTCAGCGCAAAATTGCCTCCAGTGCGACGCGCATCTTTGTCACCGAATCCATGGCCTACCGTACGGTCGGGATGATGGATGCGGCCTTGAATGCGCTCGAAGAGAGCGGCAAGAGTTCGCCGCGGGAGATTCAGAAGCGCATTGAGGAGTACGCGGTCGAGTGCTCGATTCTGAAGGTTTTCGGGTCTGAGATGCTGGATTTCGTCTCCGATGAACTGGTGCAGATCATGGGTGGCTACGGATATGTCGAGGATTATCCGGCCGCGCGGATCTATCGGGACTCGCGCATCAACCGCATCTTCGAAGGCACGAACGAAATCAATCGGCTCATCATCGCCGGCTGGCTGATGAAGAGGGCATTAAGCGGCCAACTGCCGCTGATGCCGGCGATCAAGCGGCTGATGGACGAGATCACGGAGCCTCCGGGTCTCGGCGACGAGGATTCCGGAGAGGCGCTGGCTCGCGAGGCGAAGATTCTGGCCAATCTGCGCAAGGTCTTCCTGCTGGCGGCCGGTGCTGCATCGCAGAGGTTTATGGGTGGCTTGCAGGATCAGCAGGAAATCATGTCGGACCTCGCCGACTGTATCTCTGCGATTTACGGCCTCGAGTCGGCGCTTCTGCGGACACGGAAATTCGCCGCATCCCGCCCCGGCGCTGCGTCCGGTTCCGCCGCAGCAGCAGCGGCCATGACCTCCGCTTTTGCCGATGAGGCACTGTCGTCCGTGGAAACGGCCGCTAGACGGGTACTTGCCGCCTCCGCGGAAGGCGACGCGCTGGGCATTCAACTTACGGTTTTAAGGCGGTTTTGCCGGATTTCGCCCGTGAACAGCATCCAGTTGCATCGAACAATTGCCCGGCATTTTCTCGAACTGGGCAGGTACCGAATGTAGGGTTTTGGTCCCCGTTCAGCCGTCCCAGGTCACGGAAACTCTTGACTTCGTCGATTCAGTGCAATAAAACCATGACACATTCAGGCTAACCCGCTGCCTCCTGGGGTTCGGATAGCCAAAAACGAAAGGCTGCTCGAAGCGGCTACAATTTGTTGCTAATTCTCCGGGCTCGCTTGGCCCGGCAACCGTTTCGCGGCTCGGTCGCTTTGACTTTGCCTTAAGGATTTTGATGACCTCCCTCTCTCATGTTTCTGCTTTTGCAACGCGCCTCGCGTTGCCAACGGCAATTGCTCGTGCCGTTCGCCTGGTTCTCTCCTCCGGAGTATCACATCTGCTGGCTGCGGGATTGTTGCTACCGGGCGTGGTGCTGCAGGCCCAGGCGGGCCGGGCAGGGCTGATTTCGCAGGCGGTCAGTGAATCGGATCGCGTCGTGCTTTCCGGCAACACTCACCCGCTGGCAACGCGGGTCGCCGATCGCGGTGCGGTCTCGCCCTCCATGCCCGCGAATCGCATGCTCTTGCTGCTCAGGCGCAGTTCTGAGAGCGAACTCGCCCTGCGCTCTACTATCGAGGCGCTGCATGATCGCAACTCTCCCAGCTTTCACAAGTGGCTGACGCCGGCCCAGTTCGGTGCCCAATTTGGCGCAGCCGACTCGGACATTGCGACGGTGACAGCCTGGCTTGAGTCCCACGGATTCAAAGTCCAGGGAGCCACTGCCGGACGCACGGCGATCGAGTTCTCCGGAACCGCCGGGCAGATTCAGGAAGCCTTTCACACCAGCATCCACGCCTACCAGGTCAACGGCGAGATGCACCACGCCAATGCCACCGACCCTCAGATTCCGGCGGCGCTGGCTCCGGTCGTGGCAGGCATCTCGACCTTGAATGACTTTCATCCGCGGGCGCTGGTGCGGAAGGGTCCCCGGGGCGTCTACGATCTCAAGACCGGGAAGGCGCACCCGGCGTATACCACTTCAGACGGTTTTGGAGACTTTCTTTACGTTGGTCCGGCAGATGCGGCGACAATCTACAACTCGCCCATCAAAGAGCTCAACCCGGCGGCTACGGGCGCGACTGTCGATGGAACCGGCGCAACCATCGCCATCATCGGGGATTCGAATATCTCCATCGCCCAGAACGCCAACTACCGCAAGCTTTTTGGCCTGGCAGCCAAAGCTCCAACCGTCATAGTCGATGGCGGGATAGACCCGGGCGAGAATGGCGACGCAGTAGAAGCCTATCTCGATACCGAGGTCGCCAACGGCATAGCGCCTGGAGCGAAGGTGTACTTCTACACGGCAACCAACACCGCCGTGGATTATGGTGTCGATCTGGCTGTCCTGCGGGCCGTGAACGACAACCTCGCCGATGTGTTGAGCATGAGCTTTGGAGCCTGCGAAGGCGGACTCGGCACTCAGGGAAATCAATTCTACGAATCAATCTGGGAGCAGGCCGCAGCGCAAGGTATCTCGGTGACGGTGGCCACGGGCGACTCAGGATCGGCTGCCTGCGATGACCAAAACACTCAGACTGTGGCCCATTACGGGCTGCAGGTGAATGGTGTGGCCTCGACGCCATTCAATATCGCCGTCGGTGGAACGGATTTCGCAGTCCTGGCCGGCCCCGACGGAAGTGGGGAAGACTACACCAATTACGTCTCCGCAACCAGCGAGGCAAAAACGCTTCGCTCCGCCGTGGGGTTCATTCCCGAGATTCCGTGGGATGACGCCATTTTCACCTTCCCTCCCGGACCGATCTCGACGAATACGGCCTGGCCCGATCCGTACGGAAACATCGTCGGTGCCGGCGGCGGCAAGAGCAACTGCTCCGTGGGCGGAGTGAACAACGGCAAGCTTGTCTGCACTTCGGGATACGCGAAGCCATCGTGGCAGTCGGCCCCGGGAGTGCCGGCGGATCATGCGCGCGATATTCCCGACGTTTCCCTGTTTGCGGCAAATGGTCTTAACTTCGCCGCGTGGGGGATCTGCATCGACCAGGATACAGACGTGTTTGGCAATCCGATCGCGGACTGCACGCCGGGATCGAACGGCCTTCCCGCGGACCAGTTCAATATCTACGGCGTTGGGGGAACGTCGGCTTCCGCGCCGGCCTTTGCAGGCCTCCTGGCTCTGGTCCGTCAATCCACTGGAGAGCGGCAGGGGCAAGCGGACTACGTGCTCTACAACCTGGCACGCACCAACCCGTCGATCTTTCATGACGTGATTACGGGCAACAACTCCGTTCCATGCCAGCAGGGAACGCCCAACTGCACGCTGACCGCTGCGGGCTCGTACTTCCTTACCGGGTACGACGCAAAACCAGGCTTCGATCTGTCCTCCGGTCTTGGCAGCGTGGACGCGTCTGCGCTTGTCGCGAACTGGGCCAGCGCTGCCCTCTCACCCACTTCCACTCAACTGTCGATTTCTCCTACCTCATTCCAGCACGGCGCTAATGTAGTGGCTACTGCGACTGTTACCAGCGCCGCAGGCACGCCCTCAGGTGACGTTGCCTTGACCGCCGGCGCCAATCCGCCATCCAGGCCATTGGCAGAGGTAATAGGGAATTTCCCCCTCTCTTCGGACGGCTCGGCTCGCGACTCTCTGAACAGCCTGCCGGGCGGCAGCTACAAGGTCACGGCGAGCTATGGCGGCTCTGAGAAGTTCTCCCTGAGTGTTTCGGCTCCGGTAGACGTCACCGTCACCTCGGAACCCAGCATCACTCAGGTGCTTATCTCGGGCTACAATCCAGTGACTGGCGCGTCTGCCACTGGCAACGTTCTGCCTTATGGCGACTATCAGGGCTTCAGCGCTCGCGTCTATGGAATCCACTCCACCACGGTCAACGGCGAACTGCAGCCGGATGGCATTCCAACAGGCAACGTGCATTTCACCGCCGGCAGCATCGATCTGGGAACGGTCCTTCTTGGCTCCAACGGATATGCAGAAATCATTGGACGAACGCTCGCTCCCGGCGAGTACACCGTAAAAGCGCAGTACCAGGGAGACATCAGCTTCGACCCGAGCGTGGGCACTGCAGCGGTGAGCGTGACCAAGGCTGTAACTCAACTCAGCATGACGGCCAGCGCTGCCAAATATGTCGGCAAGCCCATAACCTTCAACATCAGCCTCACCTCGCAAAGCATCGGCGCGGCTCCTGCAGGCACTGTCGCACTCAAGAGCGGATCGACCGTTCTGGCTGAAACAAACCTGATCGGCGTCGCTGCTAACGGCTCACAGTGGGCAAGCGGAACGGCCACCATATCTACATCGAATATCCCCAGCGGAAATTCGGAGATCGTCGCGGTCTACCTCGGCGACGCAAACTACGCCGCCTCCACGTCGAACCAGATCAAGATCGAAGGCCGGCCAAGCTTCACCATCTCCAACATCTCTGTGAGCCTCATCGGGGAACACTCTACCGGAGGCGGCATCGTTACGGTGCAGTCGAACGGAGGCTATGCAGGAACGGTGAAACTCAGCTGCGTCCTCCTAACCAAGACCACAACGAGTACGCCGCCGGAGTGCATCATGACCCCCGCTACGACGACCGTTGCAGCCGGAGGTAACGGCCAGTCTCTCATCCTCATTTACGGCGTAGGCACCAAACTGCCCACCGGGCTGACTTCCGGCAGCAACGCCAAATGGCTCGGAACGGGCGGAGTCGCATTGGCTGCCTGTCTTCTGCTTGGGATCCCTGCCCGGCGCCGAGGATGGAGAGCAGGATGGAGAGCGATGGTATCGGCAATTCTTCTGTTGGTTGCGATCGGCGGGTTTACGGCATGCGTTTCCACGCCAAAGAAGATCACAGCGGGCCAGTACAAGTTCAAAGTGACCGGCACCGATTCCGCCGATCCAACCCTGACGGCGACAGGTACGGTTAGCGTCCGCGTGTTGTAAACCACTCGCGAATTGTCAAAATGTGCAGTGACACAGGCCACCGCCGAAATGGGGTGGCCTTGTCTATATTGGGAGCTTATTCATGAAGTAGCTGCTGAATAAAGCTCGCCAGATAGGCACGGCAGGTTATGCTGGAAAGTCTTCGAAACCATTCCAGGATCGAAGCAAAACAGCCGCGAAGAGGCGAGATGAGCCAAATGAAGCAACTTCAAGGTAGTACATGGCGTCCAATGGGGGTGTGTACAAGAGGAAGTGTTCGCGAGGATTTTTAGGCTACACTGTCTGAGCCTCGCGCAATAGGCATTCTCTTACCACAGGATTTGGTACTCTCAGTCCTACTTCAGGTTTTTGAAAGGAGCCTTTATGGCAACGGATAATCAGCAGGCATTTGGATGGTTCCTGGCAGGTTTGGGAATTGGCGCTTTGGTTGGAATACTGTACGCGCCTAAGGCAGGCCGTGAGACCCGCGAAGACCTCATCGCCACCGCGAAAGACGGCACCGAATATGTGCGCGTTCGCGCGCGTGAAGCCGTCGATCAGGCAGGCGTTCTGGTCGAGCGCGGCAAGGGTCAGGCTACGGAATATGTTCAACGCGGCAAGGAAGTTGTGGAACGCGGTCGCGCCCAATGGGAAGACTTCGTCGATCGCGGAAAGGGCTTCGTCAACGATCAGACGGTAAAGGTCAGCGCTGCCGTCGACGCCGGCAAGCAAGCTTATCAGGAGACTACAGCTGCTCCCGGTCAGGGACCCTTGGCCTAACAGGTAGTCTTTGTATCTCTACCGATGTGCGGGGTTCCACAGGTAGTGTGGGCTCCGCGCATCCTTTCGTAATCAAGACCCGCGAGCGAGACTCTCTCAATGCAGCCGCATATTGAAATACTCCTGATCGTTTTCGTTGCACTGACGGGCCTGGCCGTTGTCCTTCAGGCTTGCGTGCTTTTCGCAATATTTATCACGCTTAAGAAAGTCGCTCAATCTACAGAAGATCTCAAAGCAACCGTGCTTCCTCTGGTTCACTCCACGCGAGAGACCATGGAACGCCTGTCGCCGTCAGTGATGACTATCTCTACCGGCATTGCCGAGTTGACAGAGATGCTGCACAAAGAAACCAAAGATGTGCGCGTTTCCGTATCTGAAATCATGCAGCGGGTAAACCATCAGACCGAGCGTCTCGACGCCATGCTGACCACTGGTCTCGACACCGTAGAGAGAGCCGGAGCGGTGATTGAGAGCGCTGTCGCCCTGCCTGTGCGTCAGGCCAACGGAATTGTCGCTGCGATCAAGGCGGTCATCGAAACCTATCGAAACACCAAGCCCAGCCACAGCGTTCGCTATCCTGACCCCGAAGATCCTGGCATCTGAGCCGAATCCGAGCTTCACCCACTGATCCGCTTTTCATTTTTTCGCCTCCTGCTATTCCCGGCTGCTACCGTGATAATTGCGAATGGAGCGGATACATGAAACGAAGCATGATTGCTCGAATCACCTATTTATTTCTCACCTCGTCCCTGATCGCGCCAGGCACTTTGTACGCCCAGGCCACGCCGCAGCAATCTCTGCTGGTGCTTTCAAAGCACGACCATACGTTGTCGATCGTCGATCCGGCGACGCTCAAGGTCATCGCCAGCGCTCCAGTCGGCGAAGACCCACATGAAGTGGTAGCCTCGTCGGATGGCAAAACCGCGTATGTCTCGATCTATGGCGGTGGCGCGTATCACAAGCTCTCTGTCATCGATCTGATCGCGCAGAAGGCTCTGCCCGACATCGATACCGGCGCGTTGAATGGTCCGCATGGGCTCGCATTTGTCGGTGGCAAGGTGTGGTTTACCGCCGAGGGCGCGAAGGTGATCGGGAGTTACGATCCCGCCTCCTCGAAGATCGACTGGGTCATGGGTACAGGCCAGAATCGTACCCACATGATCTACGTAACCGCCGATCAAAAGCAGATCTACACCACCAATGTCAGTTCGGCTACCGTGAGCATCCTGGAAAAGAAAGCGCTGCCGCCGATGGGGCCACCACCGGGCAGTCAGGGAGGTCCCGGCGCACCTCTACCTCAAGGCCCACCTCCAGGAGGACCCGGCCCTGGTGGTCCCGGCGGTCCTCCGCGCATGGACTGGAATCAGACGGTGATCCCCGTCGGCGCTGGGGACGAGGGCTTTGATGTCTCACCCGATGGCCGCGTGCTTTGGACCGCGAACGGGCAGGACGGAACGATTTCCGTCGTCGACATCGCTGGAAAAAAAGTTCTGTCGACGATTCCCGCCAAGGTCTACGGCGCGAATCGCCTCAAGTTCACCCCCGACGGCAAGCTCGTTCTGATCTCGAGTCTCCGTGACTCGAATCTGGTGATCTACGACGCGGCCACGGGCAAAGAATTCAAGCGCATCGTGATAGGCCACGGCGCAGAAGGAATTCTTGTGCAGACTGACGGCGCCCGTGCCTTCATCGCCTGCACGCCAGACAACTACGTCGCCGTGCTCGATCTGAAGACGCTTGAGATCACCGGCCAGATCAACGCAGGCGGCGAACCGGACGGCCTGGCCTGGGCAGTGCGGCAGTAGACGATTGCTACTCATCCTGCTGCCCACTCGTTTCTACGAGGAATTCGCCGAGCCGGTCGAATCGGCGCTCCCATGCCGTGCGGCGGTCCCGAATCCATTGCTCCATCAGCGAGAATCCTTTCGGTTCAATTCGGCAGGTGCGCACACGGCCAACTTTCTCCGTGCGCACGAGCCCGCTTTCCTCGAGAATTTGCAAGTGTTGCATCACGGCTGCCAGCGTTATAGCCAGCGGCTGGGCTAATTGCGACACAGTGACTGGGGCTTCGCTCAGCCGCTCTACCAGCGCCCGGCGTGTAGGGTCGCCGAGCGCATGGAAGACACGGTGGTGGTTCTCGGACGCTCCATTCGGAGCTTCCGGTTCGCCGGGATTCGGGTTCGCGGCAGCCACTATTCGGCCAACTCCTCAGACAGTCGGTTGAGAAGGCTGGACCACCCGTTCTTGCGTATTTCCGGCCCGTCTGAGCCCTCGAAGAAGGCTGATTGCTCGGTAAAGACAATGTCGGTACCCGTGGCACTGGGCAAAAGTTCGAAGGTGGCAAGAGAAGCTGAGAAGGGGCGGTTCTCGCCGGCGGTTTCGATACCCATCGTGTAGGCCATCACGATGCGGCGATTGGGTTGAATCTCCAGGTAATGCGTTTCGTTACTCAACATCGCGCCCCTGAGCGGGCTTTCAGGGGAGGTTCGGTAGCGGATGCTGTCTGTGCCCCCGACGCGAAAGTCCATGTCGAATTTCACAACTTCTCTCATGCGTCCATCGCCGTACCAGCGGATTTTTTTGGCCGGATCGGAGAAGGCCGAGAACACACGCTCCGGCGAGGCGGGAAAGCTGCGTTCCAGGTTGAAAGTGGAGTGGTTGACGGTTGGTTGTTGCATGGTTTCCATGGTAGCCTCCTGTAAATAGTTAAGTGCATGCTTAAGTATGTAGGCAAATTTCAATTTGTCAAGTAAAAACTTAAGTAGTGAGGGGAGCCGAAATCAATTCTGCAGTTTGAGGTTTCGATTGGGATGATTCTCGAGGTTCTTGTAGGGCGCTAGAGTATCCAGCCACCGCCGACGACCTCATCGCCGTCGTAGAAGACAGCGGAGTGGCCCGGCGTGATGGCGCGCTGGGGCTCATCGAAGGTGATTCGCACCCGGTCCTGCTCAACCGGCTCAATCAGCGCCGGAGAAGGCTCATGCACATGGCGAATCTTCACCTGAACCCGCATCGGCTCGGTGAGCGCGGGAATGCTGATCCAGTTGAGGCGATGGACGTTCAGCGTCGCGGTATTCAGCTCTGACTCGGGGCCGACGGTGACGCGGCGGCTGTCGTGGTCGATCTGGAGCACGTAAAGCGGGTTCGGCGAAGTAAGCCCCAGACCCTTGCGCTGCCCAACCGTAAAGTTCTGAATTCCCGTATGCGTGCCCAGCGGCTTGCCCGCGGTGGTGACCAGTTCTCCCGACGAATCGGGCATGGGCTGGCCCTGCTCCTCAAGGTAATTGGCGATAAACTGCTTGTAATCCCCGCCGGGAATGAAGCAAATCTCCTGCGAGTCGGGCTTGTCCGCCAGCGGCAGTTTACTGTCCCGCGCAATCTCTCGCACCTCGGGCTTGGTCAGGTGTCCAAGCGGAAAGAGCGTGTGCGCAAGCTGCTCCTGCGTCAGACCGAAGAGGAACCAGGTCTGGTCCTTGGCGCGATCCGTGGGGCGCTTCAGAATCCACCGGCCGCGCTCGGTATCATACTCATTGCGGGCGTAGTGGCCGGTCGCGATATGCTCGGCGCCGATCTGGCGCGCAGTGCGCAGCAACTGGTCAAACTTGAGATGGTTGTTGCACAGCGAGCAGGGAATCGGCGTGCGTCCATTCAGATAATCATTCACAAAAGGCCGTACGACATCCTGCTCGAAGCGCTCCTGCTGATTGACAACGTAGTAGGGAATGTCCAGTGTCTCCGCGACTCGGCGAGCATCGTACACATCGTCCAGCGAACAGCAGCGGCCCGTCGAGCGCGCCGGCACTCCAGCCTTCCCGGCGAGGCGATTCTGATCCCAGAGCTGGAGCGTCAGGCCGATCACGTCTGAGCCCTCAGCGCGCAGCATGGCCGCGACAGTCGAAGAGTCGACGCCTCCGGACATTGCGACCGCAATGGTCCCCGTAACCTTTGTAGTTCCTGAAGTTGTCGGTAAAGTAGCCATGGACTAACCTGCAGCCTCTGCCGCCATCCCGGCTTCCATCACGGAGAAGTCAGGGGCCAGTTCGCGCAGCCGCTCGACCGCCGCTGGAACCACATCGAGCACATAGTCGATGTCGGCCTCGGTCACAGTCTTCAGCAGGCTGAAGCGCAGGCTGGCGCGGGCCCTGGTCTTGTCCAATCCCATGGCCATCAGCACATGCGACGGCTCGGTCGCGCCGGAGTGGCAGGCCGACCCGCCCGAAACGGCGATACCCTTGAGATCGAGCGCGATCACCAGCGCCTCACCCTCAAGATTCTCAAACCAGATGTTCGAAGTGTTAGCAGCGCGCGGCGCGCCCTCGCCGTTGACGCCGGTTCCCGAAATGGCGGCCAGCAACCCCTGCTCCAGCCGGTCACGAAGCCCAGCCAGACGGTGCATCGCACCCGTCTCAAGACTGTGCATGGCGAGTTCGCAGGCCTTGCCGAGACCGACGATGGACGGAACATTTTCCGTGCCCGCCCTGCGGCGGCGTTCATGGCTGCCGCCGACTAAGAGCGGGTCCAGCGGAGTTCCCCTGCGCACATACATCGCGCCGATGCCCTTGGGTGCATGCATCTTGTGGCCGCTGATCGAGAGCACATGACAACCGATCCGCTTTACGTCGATGGGCACCTTGCCCGCGCCCTGCACGGCATCGATGTGGAAGAAGACTCCGGTCTGCGCAGCGATCTTGCCAATCTCCTCGACCGGCTGGACTACTCCGGTCTCGTTGTTGGCCAGCATTACGCTGATCAGCCGCGTCTCCGGCCGTATCGCCCGCAGAATATCCATGGGGTCGATCAGCCCGTTAGGCAGGGGATCAATCTTCGTAGTGGTGATGCCATCCCGCGCGAGGCGATCCGCCGCAGCCAGCACAGCCGAGTGCTCGATCGAAGTGGTAATCAGATGGTCGCCCGGGTGCAGCAGGCCGAAGAGCGCCGTGTTATCGCCCTCCGTGCCCCCCGAGGTGAAGACAACCTCAGCCGCATGACATCCAAGGAACTCAGCCAGCGTCTCCCGCGCCTGATCGACAGCAGTGCGCGCGCGCTGGCCCTGCTGGTGAATCGAAGAGGCATTGCCAAAGTGCTCCATCCAAAATGGGCGCATAGCCTCCATCACCTCCGGCAACAGGGGTGTAGTGGCATTCGCATCCATATAGACTCGGCGCATCGCAGGGTTCTCCTTAGTTAAATTGTACGGTCAAACCGGTTTTCGCGCGCGGCACTATCCACCCAACGGCCAATTCAAGGCTCTCTGTGGCGGAGAAACGCCGTTCGCTGGCTCTCAGGGTGAATTTGCCGGCGCCATGAGAATTCCGCTTTCCTCAATCCACGCCCGCGGCCTAAACTGGACGGATTCAGGAAGGCAAGTATGAAGTGTGTTTATGCTTTTCACACTCACACTTCACACTCCACACTTGCACTAACGAAATCCGATTCTGCTCATGCCGCGTTCAAAAAGCGGGCCCTTTTCGCAAGTTGAAAGAGGAGTGAAGCATGTCAAGAATAGGTGCATTCTGTTTTCCCGGTACAGGTCATATCAATCCCATGACGGCTCTTGCGCGCCGGCTGCGTGAGCGTGGGCACGAAGTCGTCATCTTCGGTATTGCCGACACCGAGGCTCGCATCCGCGCCACCGGAACCGAGTTCCATCTGATCGGCGCAAGCGACTACCCGCTCGGAACCCTCCAGGCTCTCGATCAGCGGCTTGGGGAACTGAAGGGTCTGGCAACCTTCAAATTCACCGTCGAACGCGTCAAAAATACAGCGCGGATGGTACTGCGCGACGGACCCGAGGCGGTTCGGCGCGCCCGGATAGACGTGATGCTGGTCGACGAAGCCGACATGGGCGGCAATGTCGCCGAACACCTCGGTATTCCCTACGTCTCGATCGCCTTCTTTCCCCCGCTGATACAGGACAGCCGCATCCCGCCCTTCTGCTTCAGTTGGGGTGGCGGCCAAAGCCTCTTGAGCCGCGTGCGCAACAAGCTGGGAATGCTATTGCTCTCGCGGGTGGCGTGGCCCATCTTTTCTCTGGTCAACAAGCAGCGCAAAATCTGGGGGCTGAAGCCGCTGAAGCGCTCAACCGACGCACTTTCACCCTTGGCGCAGATCGCGCAGTTGCCGGAGATTCTCGAGTTCGAGATCGGAGAGCGCCCTGCTGTGCTGCACTACACCGGGCCGTTTGTCGACCCGCAGTTGCGATCCACCATCGCTTTTCCATGGGAGCGGCTCGATGGCCGCCCGCTCGTCTACGCCTCGCTGGGCACGCTGCAGAACGGGTCGGAAGAGATCTTCCGCACCATCGCCGCCGCCTGCGCCGGCCTGGACGCACAACTGGTGATTTCACTGGGTGGAGGTCTGGACCCGGAGCGGCTCGGGACTCTGCCCGGCAACCCAATCGTTGTCCGCTACGCTCCTCAACTGGAGGTAGTCAAACGCGCCGCAGCCGTAATCACCCACGCCGGGCTCAACACAACATTGGAATCCCTGGCCGAGGGCGTGCCGCTCGTGTGCATGCCTCTGGGCAACGATCAGCCAGGAGTAGCGGCTCGAGTTGCAGCGCGTGGCGCAGGCGTAGTGGTGTCGCGGCGTGGGCTTACTGCGAACAAGCTGCGAGCAGCCGTGCGGGCGGTGTTGGAGCAGGATACATACCGTCAGGCAGCGCGGCAGGTACAGGCCGCCATGCAGCAGGTCGATAGCCTGGCTCTCGCGGCGGACGTGATTGAAGATGCGTTGAAGATAAGAATCGCAGTCCCGCCGAAACCAGCTCAATCGCCTGAGTTTTCCTTCGCGGAAACAGCCGGCTCGCAACCCTGATCCCCAAAAACTGTCGCTTCGTCCCAATTGCAGGGTGTTCGCGGGTATTTCACTGTTCACCCTCCGCAGGCTCCTGTTAAAGTCAATGCGCGGCGCGTTCTCCCGTTCGCGCTCTTTGGAGGGTTGTTCTCATGACTCGTATGCGTCTCTCATCTGTTATATCCGCGGCTGCGGTGCTTGGCTGTTGTGTCCTTGCCATTCCACCCCAACGCCTGCATGGCCAGGCTGCCCCGGCGAAACCGGCAGTCGGAACAATGATGTCTCCTTCCGCAACCTACGACAAACTGCTTTCCGGCATGGAGAAGGAGTTTGTCGACCTGGCCGAGGCAGTACCGGAAGACAAATACAGTTTCGTTCCGACGGCTGGCGAGTTCAAGGGCGCTCGAACCTTTGGCCAGCAGATCAAACACGTCGCGGATGCGAACTACTACTTCTTTGGTGGCCCCAATGTCAGCGAGGCCGATATGAAGGCCAAGTCTGAAGCCATCGACAAGCTGACCAGCAAAGCCGACATCATCAAGGCGCTCAAGGATTCCTTCGCGCAGGCCCACACCTACATTGGCGGCATGACCGAGAAGAACGCCTTCGAAATGACCAAAACCGGCACACGCGCTGGAATGGCAGCCTTCGGCATCGCCCACTTTATGGATCACTACGGCCAGATGGTTGAGTACGCCCGCATGAACGGCATCGTGCCCCCAGCCAGCCGCGGCAGCATGTAGCAGCGAGTTTCTTCGCACAAAAGAGGAGCCGCGCGGGCTCCTTTTTTGTGCTGGCTGAGTCTTCGAGAATTTATTTTAGACACGATCCGCGAGAGGCACATACGGTGCAGGATACGCCGGCCCAATATATTCAGCCCGCGGGCGGATAAGCCGATTGTCATCGAGCTGTTCAATCACATGAGCAGCCCAGCCTGCGATGCGGCTCACCGCAAAGATCGGCGTGAACAGGTCAACATCGATGCCCAGCGTCGTATAGGTCGAGGCCGAGTAGAAGTCGACGTTGGCGTTGAGCCGCTTTTCGGCATTGATAAACAGCTCAATTTTCCGCGACCAGTCGTACCACTTGGTAATGCCGGAGTCTTTGGAGAGCTGCTCGCTCATGCTGCGCAGATGGGTGGCGCGCGGATCTTCCGTCTTGTAGACGCGGTGGCCAAACCCGGAGATCTTCTTCTTCGCTGCCAGCATTTCGCGCACGTATTCAACGGGGTCGGCGCCGGCCTTATCTATGGCGAAGAGCAGGCGCATCACGGCCTCGTTCGCTCCGCCGTGCAGCGGGCCTTTCAGCGCTCCGATGGCCCCGGTCACCGCTGAGTGAATATCCGAAAGAGTCGCCGCGATCACGCGGGCTGCAAAAGTGGATGCATTCAGTTCATGATCCGCATGCAGAATCAGCGCAACATCCAGCGTCTTAGTAGCAGTCTCGGAGGGCTTTTCGCCATTCAGCGTCCACAGAAAATTGGCAGCGTGACTCAGCGCCGGATCCGGTTCAACGACCTCGAGGCCTTTGCGCAGCCGGTCGTAGATGGCCACAATCATGCCGACCTGCGAGGTCAGGCGAAAGCTCTTGCGCACATTGGCGTCGTGCAGATTGTCCTTCTCGTCCGCGTCGTACATGCTGAGCGCCGAGACCGCTGTCCGCAGCACCTCCATCGGAGTGGCGCCGGCAGGAAAGCTCTTCAACAACGTGATGATGCTGTCGTCCATCACGCGGGATTTGGCCAGCTCGGCCTTGAACTCCCGCAATTCCGCCTCGGTAGGCAGACAGCCATTCCACAACAGGTAGGTCGTTTCTTCGAAGGTCGAGTGGACCGCCAGCTCGTGAATATCGATGCCGCGATACGAAAGAATTCCGGCTTCGCCGTCAATCCAGCAAATGCCCGAATTCGCGGCGACGATGCCTTCGAGTCCTTTTCCAGCTACTGCAGTGGCCATAGTTCCCTGATGCTCCCGATTCGGTTGGTTGGAGTGGTGCCACTTTGAGACGGGCCATCTTCAAAAGGCCATGCAATCTCGCAAAAGACAGCAAAACTCTTTATAGCGCAGCGATTCCATGCTTGTCACTTGCTGGCCGTGAGACAGTTTGAAATCATCAGATTGCTTGCCACATCATGAAACGATAGCCGGGCAAGTTTCCCAGCTTGATTCTGATTTCCTGGTTGGGGGGAATGCATCTACATTGACGACAGATAGCAAATATTCCTAGGATCAAGCGGTTTTCAGTATGCTGGTACCAACCCGGCTTCTGTCCGTTTTTGGCCGTCATACAGAAGTGCTGGTGGAAATGGAAGCCAGTTACCCGCACGGTGCGCATGAAGTTTCGTTTCGCCCGGTTGTGTTGGCCGGTAGTACGAATCGTGAGCTGCCGGAGCAACGAAAGGTTCAACTATGAGTGAATTCGATACACCTGCACCCTCCAGATCCATCTCCGGGGCCCTGATCGGCGTCGTCGCGGCGGCTTTCCTGCTTGCTGTGGGCGGCTTGGTCTGGAGCTATATCCTGGCAAACCGCCTCAGCCACCAGGAAACCGCGCTGACGGCAGCGAACGATCAAAACACCAAACTGGCAGCCGAGCTGCGCGAAACCAACGCCCGTCTCAAAGTCACAACCGAGCAGTTGGGCCAGTCCCTCGGACTAACCCAGAAACAGCTCGAGGCGAAAACACAGGAAGTGCTGCAGCGTGAGCAATCCGACAGCGCCCGCCTGGCCGCCCAGCAAAAGGCTACCAACCAGCAGGTTACCGCCGTATCCAGCGCGGTCACCGATGTAAAAACCGACGTAGGCGGCGTGAAGACGGATGTTGCCAAGACACAAAGCGACCTCGCCACGGCGGTAGGTCAGCTAACTTCTATGCGGGGAGATGTAGACGGCCACAGCAGTTTGATTGCTCGCAACCACGATGAGTTAGAGGTTCTCAAGCATAAGGGCGACCGCAATTACTACGAATTCACGCTCACCAAAGGCGAGAAGAAGCCTGTTTCGACGGTGAGCCTCGAACTGAAGAAGTCCGACCAGAAGAAGAGCCGCTTCACCGTCGAGGTCTACGCGGACGATATCAAGGTCGAGAAAAAGGACAAGAACATCAACGAACCATTGCAGTTCTACACCGGCAAAGACCGCATGTTGTACGAACTCGTGGTGAACTCCATCGGTTCCAAGAACCAGATCACCGGCTACATCTCCACCCCAAAGGGCGCGCCGACGCCGCCGACAATCAATTAGCGCGGGCTGTCTGATGAGGAATAGTCGATGCTATTAAGCAACAGCGAAACTTTGACATCCGCTCAGAACGATATGCCGATTTGTGCAGGTCGTTCCGGGCGGAATCAGGTGTTTTGCCTTTTGCTTTTTGCCGCGATGTGCTTTTTCTCGATCTTCGAGATTCTCGTTACCGGACGCATCGGCGGCAGTTTCGTTCTGGTGTTCGCGGTTCTGACTGTAATGCAGATTCTTCGGACCTTCGTGAGGCGCACGGACTTTAAGGAAGACCGCATAGAGCACCGCACGATGTTTGGGAACTGGCGTGGCATGGATTACGCAGGATTGATGGTCACCGACGGACGTGACTCCATCGACATTCTCGGCAGTGACCTGTTGGGGAAGAGCCTGCAGATAACCATCCGGGAGCACGATGGTGATCTCGAAAAAATCAACGACTTGTTGCACCGCAAAGTTTCGGACTATAAAAAGGGCGCTTAGTTATTGCTCAGTAATAGGCCCGGTCGGCGTCAGCACCAGATCCGGATGGAATTTAAACTGAAACGTAAAACTAAGATCCTTCCGCGCAGCCCAGTCCTCTTTGGATACGTGGAACGATGAAACGATCATTCCATCCAGCACTTCATTCGGCTGAATAACAGTCTCGCGCAGCAAAGTCTTCGATTTCAACTTAGCCAGCTCAGGGTAGCCGATGAAGATGCGGTCGTAGTCGTAGGGCCCCGCGATCAGACTGGACCGGGGACCGTCCGGCAAGTTGACATTGGTCATGACCTCGCGAAGCACGATAGGCTGATCGCTCTGGTTGCGCACCCGAACATTCGCCAGCACCAGCACCTGATCGAAAACTTCCCCGGCAGTCTGAACGCCGTTGGCATCAATCGGAGTATTCAGCGTATGCACCGCATGGGCCCAGACCTGAGTAACCTCTCCAGCCGCAACCGGCGGCTTTTTCGTCGACATCAGGAAGAGCGTGATTCCCACAGTCACGACGACAAAGGCAGCCAGCGAGGTCCAGAGAATGTAACCGCTGCCCTTTGCGTAATCCTCTCCAGAGGGGGCGGACTCGCGGGTGCGGGAAGAATCGGTCTTGAGTTCAAGCAAGCTCATCGCGCCTTCATCTTACTCCGAATAGCTAGCGGTAGTCGCAGGATTTTGCCAGCCCGACGACACCCGTATCGACGGTTCCCCACGAAAAACATCACGGGCGCGGCCGCAAAGCAGCCAGAAACGCCTCGGGACCGAGAGTATTCAAAACGTCACCGGCGGTAAGCCACGCCCGCCGCAGTTGCCGGATGCCGTAGCGCATCTTGTCCAGATGCCGCGTGTCGTGGGCATCCGTGTTCACCGCAATCTTGCATCCGAGTTCTTTAGCCAGCCGCAGCTCTCGGTCGTTCAGGTCCAGCCGCTCCGGAGCGGCGTTATGCTCCACGGCAACGCCCAGTTCAGCGGCACGCCGCAAAATCGCCGGCAGGTCCATCGAGAAGGGCTCTCGGCGCAGCAGCAGCCTTCCTGTGGGGTGGCCCAGAATCCTGACGTACGGGTTTTCGATGGCCTTCAGCACCCGCTCCGTCATCTGCTCCTTTGGCTGATTGAAGAGAGTATGAACGCTGGCGATCACCACATCCATCTCCGCCAGCACATGGTCAGACAGGTCGAGATCTCCGTCACCGAGAATGTCCACCTCGATCCCGGCAAAGATCCGAATGCGCCCTTCCATCTCCCGATCGACCTGGCGAATATGCTTTACGTGCTCCAGCGCCCGCTCGTCATCGAGGCCGTTGGTCATCGCCAGATTTTTCGAATGATCGGTGATCGCAATGTACTGATAACCACGTTCGAGCGCCGCGTCCGCCATCTCACGAATCGAGTTATGCCCGTCAGTCGCGTACGTATGCATGTGCACATCGCCGCGCAGGTCTGATAGTTCAATGAGCCTTGGTAGCTGATGACGAGCCGCGACTTCGATTTCGCCAAGATTCTCGCGCATCTCAGGCGGTATCCAGTCCATGCCCAGCGCAGCGTAAATCCCTTCCTCTGTTTCTGCCGCCACTACCTCCCCAGCCGGGCCATCGGGACCGTCCTCCAGCCGCGCCAAAGCCCATTCGCTCAGCGTATAGCCCATCTTGAGCGCGCGCTGCCGCAGGCTGACATTGTGCATCTTCGATCCGGTGAAGTATTGCAGCGCGGCTCCGTACGATCCTGAGGGCAGCAGCCGCACATCCACCTGCAGACTGTTGCCCAGGTAAAAGCTCACCTTGTTCTCGCCCCTGGCGATCATGTCGCGAATACCGGGGTAAGCCGCGGTATAGGCAACGGCTGCCGCAGCGTTTTCCGGCTCGCAGGCCGGCCCCGTTACCAGCAGATCGAGATCACCCGCCGTCTCCCGGCCCCGGCGCAGCGACCCGGCAGGCGTCACTCGGTCGATGCCATCGAACTCCAGCAGATATTTGGTAACTCGCTCAGCCGACTCCTCCGCCTCGTCGATGCGAAATCGCCCCGCGCTTTTGCGGAAGTCCTCGATTCCCTTGCGCAGCTTTTCAATCTGCTTTTCGCCCATGCGCGGCAGTCCGGCGAGCCGCCCAGTGTCGATGGCCTTGGACAGCTGATCGATGCTGGAAATGCCTTCCGCAGCCTCCGGACTGGTGATAACTCCCGCATCCCAAAGCAGAGCAATCGTCTCCGAACCCATGCCGGGCAGCTTGAGCAGGTCGAGAATGCTGGCCGAGTATCGCGCCAGCAACTCATCGCGAAGAGAAAAAGATCCAGTAGCTACCGCCGCCTGTATGTTCGACGCCATGCCCTTGCCGATGCCAGGAACGGCGAGCAGCTTTGCTGTATCTTCTGCGACGGCGGCAAGATCCACCGTGCTCTGTTCCACGGCCTCGGCAGCGCGGCGATAGCTGCGAATGCGAAAGGGATCGCCTCCGCTGATTTCCAGCAGATCGCCCGTCTCTGAGAGCAGCCGTGAAAGGGTAGGGTTATCCATAGGAAGATTCTCCTACGAAAGTATCTCCCACTGAGGGCAGTATCTTTCCGTCAGGAATGTATCTTCAAGTATGGCCCATCTTCTAATTGGACGCCTTGGCCGGTCTGAACCCCGGCGAACTCGAGCGGCGCCCCGCATTCATTGCAACGTATCGAGAGCACTTTCGGAAGCTGCTGGCAGGGATTCATGCCCCCGCGTAAGCCTCAACTTCGCGCTCGATAGTCTCGTGCAGTTCTAACCTGGCTTTCGACAGATCATACATCTGCTGAAGATTCAGCCAAAACTCAGGGCTGTTGCCAAAGAACCGAGCCAGGCGAAGTGCTGTATCCGGAGTAATCGCACGCTTCCCATGGACGATTTCTCCAATACGGGTAGAGGGTACACGAATCTTCATGGCCAGAGCATTCTGGCTGATTCCAAGTGGCTTCAGGAACTCCTCATTCAACATCTCACCGGGGTGAGTGGTGGTCCCCTGAATATTCCATCCGAATGCAGGTCTGTTGATAGTCATGCTTGCCTTACCGTGCCTTTCCTTTAGTGGTAATCCGTGATTTCTACATCTTGCGCGCCGTCAATCCTCCACACAAAGCAGATACGAAATTGGTCATTGATCCTGAGGCTGTGCTGACCGGCACGATCCTTCTTCAGCGCTTCAAGTCTATTCCCCGGCGGGACGCGCAAGTCGAACAGGTTAATTGCCGCTTCGATCTGATCCAGCTTGCGGAGGGCAACTGCTTTGATCGCAGCCCAGCGCCGATTCGCTCGCGCTTCGAAGAGTTGTTGCGTGTCGCCGTCTTTGAAGCTCCGAATCATTACGTAATCAGGGTATAACGTGTCGCGTTATATGTATAGCAGCAGATAAGGCCGTTACGCAGCTATGTGCATCGGGCGGGAAACGGCCGGCGTTGCCCTGATTTAGAAAACGCCTGCTATTACGCACCTCAACTGTTGGCGCCGCGCTGCCTGAGGTGGCAGACCGCAATCACGAGAAAACCAGGCATAGCGTTTCGGAGTAGCCACCAGCGCACAGAACAACTGCGGGACAGCCTGCCTGAGAAACGCCGAGATAGAGTAGCGCAGTCTACGCCGCGGCAGACGTCGAAGGAGACGCGTCTTTTTGCCGGGTCACCGTATCGGCTTGTGGGCCTTTTTGTCCGGTAACGATGTCGAATTCGACCTCATCGCCTTCCTTCAAAGACTTGTATCCATCCACTTGAATCGCCGAGTAGTGCACAAAAACGTCCGGTCCATCTTCACGGCCGATAAAGCCGAAACCTTTGGCATTGTTGAACCACTTGACTGTGCCTTTGTATTGAGTCACCGGATTTCATCCTTCCTTTTCTCTTCATTCGCGCCCCCCAGAGAGGCCGCTGTTTGAACAGACGTAGAAGTCAGATGAAAAGTTGAGGACCGCCGGAATACGATTTCCACAACGACAATCCGGCAGCTTACCCCGGATACGCTCGCCAGCAGACATGGCATCGCGGTTATTTTTTACGCTTCAGGCCCAGCTTTCGCGCGTAGAGTAGCACCCCGGTCAACGTCTTGCCATCGATGATCTTGCCCTTGTCCACCAGGTCAAGCAGATCTGACAGCCGCACCAGGCGAAAGTCGATCTGTTCGTCTTCCTCGGGATGTGCGTCACCCGCGACCAGCCCCTCGGCCAGAAAAATCTTCATCGATTCGCCCAGAAAACCCGGGCTGGCGAAATACTCCATCAGCGGAGTCCACTTTCGCGCCTGATACCCCGTCTCCTCCGACAGTTCACGCATGGCGCCGGTCATCGCCTCTTCCCCGGCATCGAGCTTGCCCGCCGGCAGCTCCCACAGGAACTGACCTGCCGCGTGGCGATACTGCCGCTCGACCACGATCCAGGGATCCTTTTTCCCCTTGCCACCCTTCCCATGATCGACCGCGAGAATCACGACCGAACCGTTATGCCGGATCACATCGCGGCGCGATTCGCGGCCGCCCGGCTCGATCAAATGATCGCTGACCACGCGGAATAGCGGCCCCTCATAAACCACCTTCGAATCCAGAATGACCGCCGTCTTTTCCCCGGCCGCATCCTCCGAACTCTTTGATAACTTAGCTTTCTTTGATACTTTGCCCATCCTCGCCGCTTTACTTGGATTGACCGCTTTGCTTGCCTTCACCGCCGGCTTCGCAGCCGTAGGTCCCTTCAAACTTGCAGGACTGACGACCTTCTTCGCCATGGCCTTCTTCGCCTTCTTCGCAACTTTCACGGCTTTAGCGAGCTTCGAAACGCTGGCCACTACCTCAGCCGTCGCAGGTTCCTCCGCCTTGGCCGCACTCTTCTTACCGTTCTCGCCGCTTTCCTGATCTATCGCCATTGCTGTCTCTCCACAATCAAACTCGTCAAACATGCCAAGGATTACGGTAACACCGGCCTTCGTTTCCGGGGCATCACCAATTCCTAAAACCCTGCCGAATCTTTTCGCAACTTTTCCGCCTCTGTGCATCCGAGTGACAGGCGGCTGCATCCGTTAAGCTGGCATTGCAACCATTCGAAGTCCCCAGCAGTTAGACTCAATCAGGAGCCTCGCAATCCCACCGCTCCAGGAAGCCCGAGACCCGCATTGAACGCTGAATGTTATCCCATCTCCGTCGTGCCCGGCCTCTCCCGGCTCTTTCTGGACTATTGTTCCGGAGAGTCGGCCATCCACGCAGACGGCCGCTCGTGGTTTGGCGGCAATCCGCGGGATCGCAGTTGGCAGCGAGCCGCGCATCCCGAGTCCCCATCGCACCGCGAACAACTCGCCCAACTCCTCGCCTCGCAGAATCCCGCGCTCACCGCATCGATTGCACAGCTTCGCGCCGGCGCGAACGTCGTCGTTACCGGCCAGCAGGTAGGCATCCTCGGCGGACCTCTCTTTACTCCAAACAAGGCCGCAACCGCCATCGCCCTTGCCCGCCAGGCCACAGCGGCAGGCCATCCGCATCTCCCGGTCTTCTGGCTGGCCAGTGAAGACCACGATTTCGCTGAGGTCAACCACGTCACCTTCCCCGCCCGCCGTTCGCTCACCAAACTGACCTACGATGCCACACCCAAGACTGCTGTCCCTGTGGGCGGTGTAGTGATCGACGAGTCCATCACTCCGGTTATCGAACAGGCATGGGAACTGCTCGGCTACTCCGATGCAATGGAGTGGCTGGCCGCCGCCTACAAGCCCGGTCGAACGCTGGCCCAGGCCTTCGCTGAGTTCTACGGCAGAGTCTTCGCCGAACACGGCCTGCTGGTGCTCGACGCAGCAGGACGCGACGCGCATCGGCTCGGTGCGCCAGTCCTGCAAGCAGCCATTGAACGCGCAGATGAACTGCATTCCGCACTGATCCAGCGCAACAAAGACCTAGTTTCCGCCGGATATCATGCGCAGGTCTCTGTCGCCGATCGCGGCAGCCTGCTCTTCCTCATCGACGAGAGCACCGGCGCCCGCGTCGCCCTCAAACGAACCGAGGCCACAGCGCAGGAGCCAGGCGGTCTATGGCAGGCTGGTCGGCATACTCTCTCGACAGATGATCTGCTCGGTATTCTTTCCGCCGAACCAGAACGAATCTCGCCATCGGCGCTCCTCAGGCCGGTATTTCAGGATCAGATTCTGCCCACCTCGGCCTACATCGGCGGCCCGGCAGAGATCGCGTATTTTGCGCAATCCGTAGTGCTCTATGAACGCATTCTCGGCAGGCTCACGCCGGTCCTGCCTCGGCTCTCGGCCACGCTGGTTGAGCCCGCAATCGCCGAACTCCTCGACCGCCATGAGCTGACCTTCGAGACCATCCTCGGCAGCACCGAAGAGTCTCTCGCCCAGCGCCTCGCAGCCCGGGCCATGCCCATTACAGGTAAGCAGCGCCTTGCCGCGGCAGGCAATGCGCTCGACTCCGAACTGACGGCGCTTACCGGCTACCTGGGTTCGCTCGATGAAGGCCTCGGCCGCTCCGCACAGGTCTCTGCCAGCAAGATGCGCTACCAGATGAACCGGTTGCGCCGTCTTGCCGCGAACTTCGAACTGCAAAAGGAAGCCTCGCTAGCGCGCCATGCGCAAGCGGTCTCTCAGGCGCTTCATCCCGGCGGCGGTTTGCAGGAGCGGCTGATCGGCGCAGCCTACTTCCTCGCCCGATACGGTAACGGGCTCGTCGATACGTTGATCCTTGAGGCCGGCGACGGTTGTCCAGGACACAAGCTCATTCGGCTATAATTCGCCCGAAACGAACACCCGATTCTCCATCGATTCCATGAATTTGCCCCGGAGGCTTGCCGTGAGGATTTTGTCGTCCCCAGCCACAGCGCTTGGATTGGTATTGCTCGCGTCGGCAGCAGTAATCTGCCCTGCGCAATCGAATAAAACGAACGAGCCGTGCACGGAGACCAACTCCACCAACACCTATCTCGGCATCTCAACCATTCGCCTCTGGCAAGGCGACGCTCCCGAGGCCAAAGGCACCGCCTGCGACGACATCCCCACCCTCTCCGTCCTGCGGCCTCAACCGGGCCACGAAAACGGCAGCGCGGTCATCGTCTTCCCCGGCGGAGCTTACATGGGCCTCGCCGCAATCCTAGAGGGCAGGGAAGTCGCCGACTGGTTCACCGCGCACGGCTTTACCGCCTTCGTGCTCCGCTACCGTCTGGGCAAGAAATACCTGCTCCCGGTTCCACTCATGGATGCGCGCCGCGCCGTGCAACTCGTTCGCGCCCGTGCCCGCGATTACCACTACGCTCCCAATCGCATCGCCGTTATCGGCTTCTCTGCTGGAGGACACTTGGCCGGGCTCTCGGGCACGCAGTTCGTCCCCGGCAAACCCGATGCCGAAGACCCCATCGATCGCGTGTCGAGCCGTCCTGATTTTCTCGTCCTTGGCTATCCCTGGATCGGCGGCATCTCCCCAAGCACCGCCCACCTGACCTACTGCAAACTCGTCGATGTCATGGACCGCTGCGAGGAGTTGCAGAAGGCCTACTCGCCGAACCTCTTCGTCACCAAAGACACCCCGCCCACCTTCATCTACCACACCACAGACGACGCCACCGTCCCCGTGGAGCAGGCGTTGAGCTTCTATGAAGCGCTGCTGAAAGCAGGAGTCTCCGGCGAACTCCACATCTTCGCCAAAGGCCAGCACGGCAGCGGACTAGGTATGGGCAACCCCTCCCTCGACCAATGGCCCGGCCTGCTCGAAACCTGGCTTCGCGCACAAGGTTTACTTACCAAAGACGCAGCCGCCACAACCAGCAATTAAAGGCTGCAGTTGCTCTTGCTTTTCTTTCTGTCATTCCCGGGAGAGAATCTGCTTCTGCCGTTGCTCTTGCTTTTCTTTCTGTCATTCCCGCAGGGAATCTGCTGTTGCATCTACGGTCAGAAGCAGATTCCTCACTGTCAGCCGTTGTTGACAATGACATCTGCCTCAAACTGGCCAACTTCCCAGGCGCGGGTAACGTTGACGGTGGCATCAACTCATGATGTGATCGATGCGCAATCTCAGGAGACTTATGTCGCACTACCTGCCCCGCATCCAGCGTTCTGCTCCCGCTCCTATCCGCCTTTTCAGTTGCCTTGCGATCATCTCGCTGCTCTGTCTCGCGCATTCCGCCGCTCTAGCCCAGACCAGCCCCTCTGCGAAGGACAAAAAGCAGGATCCAGCCAGAGTCACCGATGATCTGCGTGAAGCGACACCCAATGATTTCCTCCGCGTCACCTTCGTCTCCGCCGGCACAACCGTGACCTCGCTCGCCCGCCCCGGAGCCCAGCGCGCCTTTGCCACAGCAACCAGATTCTATCTGCCCCCATTGCCACTAAAGGAGTTTCCGCTCTACTCCGGGCTGGTGAATGACGACACCAAAACGCTGGTAGCCCTGCGCTGCCAGCCCCCGCAACCGGAGACAGTAGACGCGGTTCTCGCCACCTGGCCAAACCTCTTCCACGCCATCGAGCGCGACTTGCATCGCGATCCAGCGGAGTGCTCGTCGAGCGCCGCCACCACCGACCCCGACCTGCAGGCCTTCTGCTTTGCCCACGCCTACAACGACCCAGCCGGTTCAACAGTCCCCAAAACACTGGCCGCAACCTTCGACTACGCAGCAGTAGCCTTCGACGCTCAACACACACAATTCGCCGACTGGCTGCGCACCAAATACGGAGTCTTCGCTGCCTTCAGCGGCCTCGGCTTTTCAGTAAAGGATTCGTACTACCTCGACAAAGATCCGATGGACGCGACACAGTTACTCGCCAAGTCAGTCTCTCCCGAGTACGTGCTCAAAAACGTAAGCCTCAAAGAAGCAGGATGTAGTTGTATCTCCGTAGCGCCTTACCAAGGCAGAGCCGACGATCTGCTTGATCCAGAGTTCATCCGCAAACACGGCGGCAACGGAGAATGCAAGGCCGTAGAGCGGCTTAAGCGCGCCAAAAGGTAGAGCGAGGAATCAGCTACGAGGCTTTCGCGATCTTCTTGTCTTCTTTGGGAGCGGATGGATGTACACGGTTCGCCTCGGTGAGAAAACGATCAACTGCCTCATCATCGTTGGGATCGTACGGACCATCGTCTGGGTCGTTCGGATCATAGGGAACAGGAGCGTCCTCTGCAATCTGCTTCCTGACCCAATCCCAATCACTCATGTCACGATTTGGAAGCGGCATAACGTCTCCTTTCCTTTCGAGATGCAAAGCGGAACGAGATGAATCGCACCTTCCCGCTGCGCATAGTGTAAACCAGAGCCAGAAACGATCCCTGTAATTCGACAAAGGCGATGTCAAGAAGGCGCTCCTCAGGTGTCGACTTGAGCCGGTAGGTTATCTTTTCCAGACTTTCGTACACGCGATGTGCGACCAGGAAGTCAAGTCTGTGTTTTCGCAAGTTCGCTTCGCGTTTGGCTTCGTCCCATTCATATTGCATGTTTTCCGTATAGTAATTTACAGCATGAGGTGTGCGCGATGAGGAAGAGTGAAGTTCATCGGGGGACTGGTTTCGCATTACTTGCGTTCGCACTCCTTATCCTGCTCGGAGTTAGCGCCTGCCGGGATCATTCCACTGTCTCGCCTCCGCCGCAGCCAGTTACTCAACTACAGGCGCAAGCGCCAGTTGAATCGGCTGAAGCGAAGTCGTGCTTCCAATTTGTGCAGGCCTTCTATGACTCGTACTTTGATCGGCTGAATGCTCAGAAAAACCAAGCAACCGCAGGCCCCAGCTCTTATGACGTCTCGACTTTCAAGCCGCAGGTCCTTGCGCCGGAGTTACTGCAGATGCTCAAAGAAGACGTCGAAGCAGCATCAAAAAATCAGGATGAAATTGTTGGGCTGGACTTCGACCCATTTATCAATGCGCAGGACTGGGAGGGTAAGTATTGGGTTAACAGTGTAACGATAATAGACGGGGCCTGTCATGCCGATGTCTGGGGGATGGATGCGGGCAAGAAGCACGATATCGTCCATCCCATGCTGAAAATAACGAATGGCAACTGGATATTTGTGGACTTTTTTATCCCGAAAGTACGGGGCGCGCAGATGCAAGCCTGATGGGAATCCTGACCGATCTTCGCATGGAACGAGAACGCACAGATGACAAGAAAGCTCATAAGTGAGCTTGCCTGCCCACCTGGATTCGAGAAGTTAATTCAAAAACATAGTCCGATAAAGCGTATCCCGCTGCACAGGCTTGAAACCAGCATCGCGAATAATCCGCCGAAGCTCTTCTTCCGTAGTGCAGTTACTCGTCCCCGCAGCCTTGACCACATTCTCTTCAAGCATCACCGAACCCACATCATTCCCGCCAAAGTGCAGCCCTAACTCCAGCACCTTCAGCCCCTGAGTTACCCAGCTCGCCTGCACGTTCTCAATGTTATCGAGATACAACCGCGAGATAGCCAGCACCTTCAGATACTCAACCGAAGTAGCCTCTTCCCACCCGCGCCCGCCCAGAGCAGTGTGGTTAGGCTGAAAACTCCACGGAATAAACGCCGTAAATCCGCCAGTCTCTTCCTGTAACTTGCGCACTACTTCGAAGTGATTGATGCGCTGCTCAAATGTTTCCCCAACGCCAAACATCATCGTCGCCGTCGTCCGCAGCCCAAGCTGATGCGCAGTGCGATGCACATCCACCCAGTCCTGCGTCTTGCACTTGAGGCGCGCAATCCGATGGCGCACATCATCGTCCAATATCTCCGCTCCACCCCCCGGAATCGAGTCCAGCCCCGCATCGCGCAGCCGCGAAATCGTGTCCCGTAGCGAGAGCTCCGAATACTCCGCGATCGCCAGTATCTCGCTCGCCGAAAGGCAATGCAGCCAAATCTGCGGAAAGCGCTGCTTGATGCCCGTAAACAGCCGCTCAAACCAATCGATCTTGAGGTCGGGATGCAGCCCGCCCTGCATCAGCACACCCGTTCCGCCCAGCTCCTGCGTCTCCGCGATCTTCTCGTAAATCTTTTCAAAATCGAGAATGTACCCCTCCTCGGCGCGCGGATTCTTCACCCCCGCCTTGGGCAGCGGACGGTAAAACGCGCAGAAGGTGCAATACTCCGTGCAGAAGTTGGTGTAGTTGATATTGCGGTCGATGATATAAGTGACCACGCGCTCGGGATGAAGGCGTCGGCGCATCGCATCGGCTTCCATGCCCAGTCCGATCAGGTCATCGGAGTGAAAGTAATCGAGAGCCTGCTGGCGAGTAATCGGCATGGCTCTATTGTAGCCATTCGGCCGCGATTTCGCTGGCTGTCTAACGAATGCCTGTCGCCGGATCGAAACAGAGCCGATACTACTTCGGCTTGACGGGCGCTGCCTCATCGGCACTGGGCGACTTCGGCTTCTTGGCGTAAGTAGACACGCCCATGCTCATCATAAAGAAGCTGAATCCCTTGCGGATTGAATCGACCATGCTCATATTCCGATACTATTCCTATCGGCCGCGCTCTAAAACGAAACATCCGCAGGCTGCGTCACCTTGAGCACAGACTGGTCATGCGTGCGTTGCTTCCACGCCGCGCGAATAGCCTCAACACGCGCCGCATTCTCGGCCGTTGCGGGGTAATCGACAATCAGCATCTTCGAACGAATACGCCCCGGCCCCTTCTGATTCCTGCCCTGCCACTGCCCGTAAACATCGATCACGCTCAACCCCGCGGGAAAGCGTGGCGTGACCTCCTTATCCAGAAAATCCCGCCAGGCCGCCTCGCTCACACCCTTTTCCGGAGCGTCGACCGGCCCCAGCCCAAAGTACAGCTTGGTATCCACCCACCCATGCGTTTCCCCGGGATGCGCGGCATCGCCTTTGAGCGTGGGACTCGCCGTTTGCGACGAAAAAGAACTATGCGCAAGGCCAAGCGAAAAAAGCAGCAGGGCCGCTATCGAAAGCAGATATCTGGTCTTCATAAGAGCCATCCGGGTGCAGTCTCAGACTACTTCACCGGCGCGGGCTGCGGCGCGGAATCCAACCCCAGCGGCCTCTTCAGCAGGTCCACCGCCGCCGGCGGCAACGGCTTGTCCGCGTTGGCCAGCAGCATGCTCACCTGCCACATCTCCGTCTCTGAGAGCACATGCTGATAAGCCGGCATCCCCGACAGCCGAATCCCGTTCGCGACCTTCCAATACGTCTCGCCCGGCGGGTCATCGCTCACGCCCACCACATCGCCGCCATGATGCTTCTCCCAAAGCGGCGGCGCATCCGGAAACATATGCTCCCCTACATGCGATGGGTTGCCGTAGACGCCGTGACAAAAGGCGCACTGCTCGCGGTAGACATGCGCCCCGGCAATAAACGTGGCCTCATTGGCCTGCACCGGCGGAACCTTAGGCTGCGACTGCATATCGCGCTCGATGCGTGCATTCAACGGGACGCCAGTGATCTGCCGCTCCATTGGCAACGGCGCGTCTGCAACGGCAACCGGCGGATGGCCATAGCCGAACCATAGCCACGCTCCCACAGGAAACAACAGCAGCGCCACAATCATTCCCAAAATAAATCGGATCATATGCAGTGAAACCTCTCAGTTTCACCATCATACGCACAGATTCGGTCAACTCGCAGGTTATCCTGAGGCGCGGCACTGTCGAGTACCGTTTCGCCACGCAAGGCCGTTCCACATTCCCAAAAATTACCTCCGCAACGTTCCTCGCCGGCGACCCACTATTTTCTGGACAAACGCGCCAGGATTTGACACCTTGAAGCCACCACCAAATCACCCTTCCGAGTAGCCCAGTCTCATCCAAGCAGCACTCATCGCTAAAGGAGAAACTCCGTGCCAGCCAACGCCCCCAACGACCACTCCCAAATGAGACTCGGTCGCAAAGCCATCAGGACAGACAGCCGTACGCTCCAGCTCGCAAAATACATCTCCAAGACATTGCCCGACCCTCCGCCCGCCAAAGACTGGACCAAAGGCATCACCGACTGGGGCATGATGCTCAACGACATCCACGGCTGCTGCACCATCGCCGCCGCTGCGCACGCCGTTCAGCTCTGGTCGGCCAACGTCTCCAAAGAAATCACCGTGCCCGATGCGACCGTGCTCAGCTACTACAAGAAGTGGGACGGCTTCATTCCCGGCGATCCAAAAACCGACGAGGGCGGCGTCGAACTCGATGTCCTCAATCAATGGCAGAAGACATCCTTCAACAACCACAAGCTCATCGCCTACACCGACATCAACTTCCTGAGCCTCAACCAGATTCGCCAGGCCATCAACCTCTTCGGCGGAGTCTACATCGGCGTCGCCCTCCCCGAATCCGCCAAAAAGCAGGAGGTGTGGGATGTCGTCCCCGACACCGACCCCACCGGCAAGCCCGGCAGTTGGGGAGGCCACGCCGTCTTCGTCCCCAAATACGACGCCAAGAGCTTCACCTGCATCACCTGGGGAGCCCTCAAAACCATGACCATCACCTTCTGGGAAAAATACGTCGACGAAGCCCACGCCCTCCTCAGCCATGACTGGATCGACACCAAAGGCTCGCCCTCAGGCTTCTGCCTCGGCGAGCTCAAGACCGACCTGAGCCTGATCCACTAGAGAATTTTCGGTCCTTGCGTAGACACAACATCGGGTGGGATGAACAAATCTGGGTGCCCCATCCTTCGCGCTCTTGCGAAGGGTGGGATACCACAAATCTTTCCCCGACCCCCACGGTTTGTCATCTTGAGCGAAGCGAAAGATCTGCTTTTGCACCCAAAGCAGGTTCCTCACCGCCGCACGCCTCAGGATGACAACCCTGACTACGCAAGTTCGGCTTTTCATCCACAGAACCCCGATATTCAACCCTTAGCCTAAGATCAACGATGCCAAAAGCCCTTCTCAGCCGTCGAACATACTAAACACTGAGTTTTCCGCCTTGGCTCAGCGCCTCACGCGGGGCGCTCCCCACACGGCCCGACCCCTGAGGTGATTTAATACGAGAGGGGACGCAGCCTCTGACCGCGCGTTTCTCGATAGGCCTGGAGGTATCACGATCCTGATGTTTTCGCTTCGTCGTCTTGTTATTTTGGCGGTTCTTACCACTTCCGCAAGCCTGGGCATTCAAGCCCAGAGCAGTTCCTCAACCCCGCAGCCCGACCAGACCACTGCTCAGGCTCCAGCCCCGTCCCCGGCCACGCAGTCATCCATGAGCGTGCAGGCGCGCATCAAGGCCCGTCGCGAGGCGCGCCGCGTCGCCGCTATCGACGACGTCTACAGCCACCTCTACGAGGTCTACGTCGGCACCGGATATCTGCGCTTCCTCCCCGGCGACGGAGCCGTACCCGGCAAAGGGCTCCAGCATCTCAATGAGTATTCCTGGAATGTAGGCGTAACCCGCTACTTCAACCAGAAGCTCGGAGTCACCATTGACGGCCGCGGCACCTACGGCTCGGCCTACATCGGCCCCAACGCCGTAAGCAACAGCGCCATCGTCAAACCGGCCATCAGCCAATACGGAGCGATGATCGGGCCAACCTACCGGTTCGTCCTGCATCCCCGCTATTCCATATCGGGACGTGTCTTGGCCGGCGCCGAATATGGCAACTTCTCCCGCGATCTCCGCCCATTTACGCCGGCTTCGCTGGGCCTCTATTCCGATGGAACTGCTGTAGCCATCAGCGCCAGCGTTCCAATCGAATACAACGTCAGCCCCAAAGTCGGCATCCGCGTGGCGCCAGAATATCTGTTGACTAACTTCGGCGGCAGCATTCAAAACAACCGAGGCGTCACCGGCGGCATAGTAGTTCGCTGGGGCAAGCAGTAAGCAAACCCCAGAAAAATAAGCTCGTTTGGATCAGAAGTAAATAGAGGCGCGAACCCCGGTTCGCGCCCTTTCTTTCGGAAGTATGTACTTTACACAAGAGTGATAGATGACGCTAGTCACCTTCCTCAGTGTTGGCTGGAAGATCAAGTTGAGGCAGTTCTTCATCGTTGATGGTCGCAAAGGTTTGTTCCACCGTCTCAGATTTTCCGACCGTAAGTAGAACTGGTTTGCAGATAATCTGCCTCACGATGAGGTCAGTGAGAAAACGAGAGGTTCCAGCAGCACGAGCGAGAATCGATGTGTCGGAGGTCATCGCAATTACGTGCTCTCCAAAGCCCACTTGGCCCGCATCAGAGGCCATGAGCACCGCTTGCACACATAGGCTCATGCTGCCGCAAAAAATCCTGAGAGCATTTCCGATCAAACTGAAATCTTGCCCAAGAATTCCGTGCCCTTCGTGGTGCGCACGAATGGGATCAAAGGGTAGATGAGCGCGCACGATTGGGATATTTTTGTGGGCCATGTACTCGGCGGTCGCCTCGGATATTGAGTACTCGGAGGGATCTCCGCTAGAAAACTCCGTCTGACTGGGAAATGTAACGGCGACCAATTTGATGTGGGCATACTTTTCGTGGCAGAGGTAATTTTCGAGCGCCATCCTAACGCCGAGTCCCGCAGATGTGAAAATGATCACCTTCCCGATATTGTGCGCGGCTGCAGCCTCGAAAGTTGCCTGAAGGCAACGAACAAGATTTTCCTTACCTTCTTGAAGAAAATACTCGGTTGGATATGTGTGTGCAGTCGTCATGTCGCAGGCTCCACTCTGAATCCTAGAATCTCATGTAGAGGGATTGATGTCTTCCTGTGTTCTTCGACCGCCCGAATGAAATCGAATGGGTCAACGGTGTCGAAGTCGAGACCTAAAAGTCGAACCTCTGGGATATGATTCTCGTTGTCGTAGTGGGCATGGCGCTTATTTTGTTGGTCGATGTCTATGCGTAATACGCACTTGCTCAAATATTTCGGAAATCCGTCTTCGTCGCGTCTATCGGTGCAGGGCCCGTAGTGAAATTTCAGATATTGACGACAACCACCCCCGCCTTCCCGCTGAGGCAACTGTCTGTAATATTCGTAGACCCGGACATACATTTGATCTGAATATATAACTGCAAAATCAGCGGACCAGGGCGCCGCTTCCGGGTCTCCGAGGGCCAGCGAAAATGGGCCCACACGCTCGACGTCTGGAGCGAGAATGAGCTTATTGCACTCACTCTCAAACCAGACTTCATACTCTGCTAGTTGACAGTGGTTACGCTGCAAGTTTGTTAAGACCGCCGGGTTGGTTGGTAAGCGGCACAGACGCCTTGCGATCGGCTGTTTGGTATATGCGGGCAAACGACAGAGACGCCTCTTTCTCCCGTTCACGCAACGCATCCCGTTGCGCACAGAGCGTAACCCATTTCATTGCATCGAATCCATCGATCGACTCAGATGCCGACTCGTCGTAGCAATGATTTGTAAGGTTGTGGAGGCGAGCAAGGGCATCGAGCTTAGCAGTTGCTTCCTCCACCGTCGCCACTCTGATCTTGGTCATAGCCATTTGTGCTGCTCCTCATCCTAGTGTAATGTGCGCTAGGGACGCAGTCCGTTTCAGACAGTATCCACAACGTCGCATATGATGCTTTGGTCCCCCGCGAGGTTGCAGAACTGGCAATTGTATCGGCAAGATGTCGGTGTGCGCTAGTACTGATTATGCCTGACTTAGCTGAAATTGTTCTGCAACAGCCCAATATCGGACTATTCCGGCCATCCTTCGGCAGTTTTTCTTGTTGAGAGATTTCTGCGCGGTCTCCCCGCTAATCGCTTTCAAATTCGAGAATTTCCGGTTTTGACCTCCGCGGGGTCTTCCCTTCAGTCGAAGGGCTGATTATAGCGTCTCTGCTATAGCCCGATTTACCTCAAAAACGATGCACAAACACCCATAAATATACGCAAACGCAACTATCGCAGAACAGCCAACATACCGCCCAATAGCCTTGACACAAAAAGCCAGTTTTCCCCGCCAAAATTGTTCCACGTGGAGCATTCGTGGAACACCGAAATGTTCCACGCTCTCAAACGGCCCGCGCTACTGCAGAATCGGAATCCCGGCGATCCTCTGCTGCCACTCCGCCGGGCCGGTGTTGTGGATGCTGATGCCCTTCGAATCGACTGCCACCGTCACCGGCATATCCACCACATCGAACTCGTAAATCGCCTCCATGCCCAGGTCTTCAAAAGCCATCAATCGCGAGCCGCGAATCGCCTTCGAAACCAGGTACGCCGCCCCGCCCACGGCCATCAGGTAAACCGCGCCAAACTCCTTAATTGCCTCAATCGCCGCCGGACCGCGTTCTGCCTTGCCAACCATGCCTAGCAGGCCCGTCTCAGCCAGCATCTGCCGCGTGAACTTGTCCATGCGCGTCGCAGTCGTAGGTCCGGCGGGGCCAACCACCTCTTCCCGCACCGGATCGACCGGCCCGACGTAGTAGATAAAGCGATCCTTGAAATCGACAGGCAGCTTCTCGCCCCGGCTCAGAATATCCGTCATGCGCTTATGCGCGGCATCCCGCCCGGTGAGCAGCTTGCCGGTCAGCAGCAAGACCTCGCCCGTCTTCCACGTATCGGCCTCAGCGCGAGTCACCGTATCAAGATTCACCGGCTTGGCCTTCGAAACATCGTAGGTCAGTTTCGGCCAGTCGCTCAGCGACGGCGGGTCGAGGAAGACCGGCCCCGAGCCATCCAGCACAAAATGAGCATGCCGGGTAGCAGCGCAGTTCGGAATCATCGCCACGGGCAGATTGGCGGCGTGGCACGGAGTATCCAGCACCTTCACATCCAGCACCGTCGTCAGCCCGCCCAGCCCCTGAGCGCCAATTCCCAGCCGATTGACCTTGTCGTACAGCTCAACGCGCAGCTTCTCAGCCGTAGTCTTCGGCCCGCGCGCAATCAGCTCCTGAATATCGATGTCCTCCATCAGCGCCTGCTTGGCCAGCAGCATCGCCTTCTCCGCCGTTCCACCAATGCCGATGCCCAGCATCCCAGGCGGACACCAGCCGGCACCCATCGTCGGCACCGTCTTCAACACCCACTCGACCACTGAATCCGACGGATTAAGCATCACAAATTTGCTCTTGGCCTCAGAACCGCCACCCTTGGCCGCCACCGTCACATCGACGGTATCGCCCTTGACGAGTTCGACATTCACCACGCAAGGCGTGTTGTCCTTCGTGTTCTTGCGCGCCCCTGCAGGGTCGGCCAGGATTGATCCACGCAGCTTGTTGTCAGCGTCGAGCCAGGCGCGGCGCACCCCTTCATCGCACATGCTTTGGATATCGAGATCGCTCTCAAAGCGCACATCCATGCCGACCTTGAGGAAGACGTTGACGATGCCCGTATCCTGGCAGATAGGCCGATGCCCCTCGGCGCACATGCGGCTGTTGATCAGGATCTGCGCAATCGCATCCTTGGCCGCATGCGACTCCTCCTTCTCATAAGCAGCCGTCAGGCTCGTAATATAGTCCACCGGATGGTAGTAGCTGATGTACTGCAGCGCCCCCGCCACACTAGCAACAAAATCGTCCTGCCGAATCACCGTCATCGAAAAAACTCCTCAAATCTCTACCCACTAGGGTAATGGATGAGGCGTATTGCTGACATGTCCAGGGAACTCGATTCAAATCGCCGATCGCATGAAAAGCAATCCCTAAAATTCAGACTCGCGCGGTGCCCGTCCCATAACTTCTACTTGGGCAGCCCTGTCTCATCGTCATATAACTCGTTCATCAGCTCCTTCGAAGTACGGCCATCGTTCATCAACGCCGATGTCTCACGCGTAATGTTTTCCCACCGTTTCATTCGCTCGGACTTTCGCTCCGCCTTCAATCGCGCTAGCCTTTCTTCGACAGCGATCCGAACCGCCATCTCACAACTTACGCCCAACAGCGCAGCGAGTTCGTGGATCATTCGACACGTTTCTTCGTTGCGAATTCGTATGCTCATCGCTGGTTATCCCGTTCCGTCCCGCTTCATCCATTGTGGACGAAGCTTTGGTCTTTCGCAGGAATGCCCTAAGCTAGAAAGATGAGCGATGCCATTCTGGAACCCGGGGCGACACAGGAGTCAGGCGAAGCAAACCCAGGGATCTACGATCTTCTCGTCATCGGCGCTGGGCCCACCGGCCTGGCATGCGCCATCGACGCGCAGAATGAGGGCTTTCGCGTGGTGCTGGTGGACAAGGGCTGCCTGTGCAATTCGCTCTACCACTACCCGGCCCACATGACGTTTTTCACCACGCCGGAGCTACTCGAGATCGGCAACATCCCCTTTCCGAGCCCCAATCCCAAGCCCAACCGCAACGAAGCCCTCCAGTACTACCGTCAGGTCGCTGAACACTACCGGCTCGATGTCCGGCAGTACCAGAGCGTCGACCGGGTTACCGGTTCGGACGGGAGCTTCTCCGTTCACATCCGCGACCGCTTCGACCGGCCGGGGCTCATCACGGCCCGCAAGCTGGTGGTGGCGACCGGCTATTACGACCTGCCCAACTACCTCGAAATCCCCGGCGAGTCGCTATCCAAAGTGATGCACTACTACGACGATCCCCATCCCTACGCCGGTCTCGACGTGCTTGTGATCGGCGGCAAGAATTCGGCAGCCATCGCCGCTCTTGAGCTATGGCGGCATGGGGCGAGGGTGACACTGGTGCATCGCGGTCCCGGCGTGCACCGCCACGTCAAATACTGGATCAAGCCGGATATCGAGAACCGCATCAAAAATGGTGAAGTTACCGCCAACTTTGAATCGCAGGTGGTTGAGATCGGCCTTGACACGGTCGTTCTCGAAACTCCGTCCGGCACGCAGATTCTCAAGAATGACTTTGTCTTTGCTCTGATCGGTTACCATCCCGATTATGAATTTCTCGAAGGTCTCGGGGTACGCTCCGAGGGGCCGGATCGCCTGCCTGTCTGCGATCCGAAGTCTCTTGAGAGCAATGTGCCCGGTATTTATCTGGCAGGCGTGATCGTGGCCGGGGCGCGTACCAATGAAATCTTTATCGAAAATGGTCGATTTCACGGCGGTCAAATCGCGAGAGATTTGGCAAACAAGCGCAGGAGTGGCACACTTTCTGCATCCAATTCCTGATGGGACAACGGGCTGCGAACGCCGGGGATAATCTTGCGATGAAGCTTCGAGCATGGCCGCGATCGATCCGCTCCCAACTTCTGGGCGGGTTGGTGCTGCTCGAAGCCTTGTCGATGATCCTGTTCGCCACCGTGCTGGTGCATCAGCAATCGAAGGAGATTTACACTCGCGCCAACCAGAGGCTTGAGCACCAGGCTACGTCGCTGGCTTCACAGACAGCAGAGGCGCTCCTGGGCGATCGACAGGGCGATGTGATCCACGCAGCGGTGCGCATCATGAGCGAGGCGCCCAGCGTGGAGGTTGCCAAGGTTTCGGATGCTCAAGGCAAAGTGCTGTTCGCAAGTGAGGGAGACCCAGGCCTCCATCCTCTCCAACCCGGACAACTGGCTCAGATTGCGAAAATAAACAAGGATGAGCCGCTTTTCTTTGCCCTGAACCCTGAGGACTGGGAGGCGGTCAAGGCCATTCGAGTTCATGGGCAGCTCTATGGATATGCCTGGATTAAGACCGACAGAGAATGGGATCACAAGCAGCTGACTTCAATCCTTGAAGTCACTATTGTCTTTGGAGCGATCTGGATCGGCGCATCAGTTCTCCTGGCCTGGCTGCTGGCACGATCCATCACCCGTCCCCTGGCAGTGCTTCATCGGGGCACGCGAGCTCTGATGCAGGCCCCCGAGAACCACGACCAGTTTCCCCTGCCGGTTACGGTCCACAACGAGATTGGCGATTTGATTGAGGCGTTCAATCGCATGGTCGCGTCGATTGAAGAGCAGCGCGGCGGGCTGAGCGACACGCTATCCCTGCTGGACTCGATGCTCGCCAATGCCCCGATCGGCCTGGCATTTTTCGATCGCCGCTACCGGTTTGTGCGCGTGAACCGAATCTTCGCCGACACAACGGGAATCCCGCTCAGCCGTCACCTCGGGCGGACGCTGCCGGAAGTGCTTCCCGCGGCGGTAGCCCATCAACTTGAAAAGGCCATTCAACGTGTTTTTGAAGAAGACGAGGCTGTTCGCGATCAGGAAGTGGTCGACACGATTGAGGCAACCGGCCGCCCCTGGACGTGGATCGCCAGCGCCTACCCGATCCACACGACCCCCGACCAGGTGCGCTGGGTAGGCCTCATCATCATGGATGCCAGCGATCGCAAGCGAAGCGAAGAGGCGCTCCGCAAGACGGAGAAACTGGCCGCCACAGGCCGCCTTGCCGCCTCCATCGCACATGAAATCAACAATCCGTTGGAGGCGATCACCAATCTCTTGTATCTGCTCAGCAACCACGCTCAGCTGCAGGAGCCGGCTCGCAGCTATGTCGAGATGGCGGAACACGAGGTTCGCCGCATCTCTGAAATCACGCAGCAGACCTTGCGCTTCTACCGGCAATCGACGCTGCCTGCTCGCGCCAATCTCGCTGAGCTGCTGGATTCGGTGCTGAGTCTGCATCAGGGCCGGCTACGCAATCTGGGCATCAAGGTCGAGCGCAAGTATGACGCCAGCACCGATCTCTACTGCTTTGCCGGGGAACTGAGGCAGGTCTTCGCCAACCTGATCGGCAACGCCATCGACGCCATGCCATCGGGGGGCCGGCTGATCGTTCGCGCGCGCAGGTCACGCGACTGGCGAAACCCGGAACGAGCCGGCGTTCGCTTCCAGGTCGTCGATACCGGTTCGGGCATGCTTCCAGACGTGCAGAAGCACATCTTTGAACCCTTCTTTACCACCAAGGAAGTGACCGGGACCGGTCTCGGGCTGTGGGTCAGTTCAGAGATCGTGGCAAAACACAAAGGCCTGATACGGGTTCGCAGCCGCTCTGAGACGTTGGGCGGCGGAAACGCCGGTACCATCTTCGAGCTTTTCTTTCCGGACGAATTTGAAGTGGTCACCGAGCAGGATGCGGAAGCCCAGGTCAGCCCTGCGAACGTTTAAGACGCACTGACGGGAGCTCTGCTCCTTGTCCTGCTACGGAAGCTGGAGCTTGTCTTCGAACGGCTTAAATTCGTCGTCGTTATTGCCTGGAGCGTTTGCTGAAGGGCGCTGAGAAGAGCATGCGCTTGTCGCGTGCACTGGTGACCCATGCGAACGGGTTACATGCAGCCTGTCCATCAGAATGACGCGCACTCGCTGCCCTTCGACAAACTCCGGCAGCTTTGCTGAGACCTTCCTGCGGTCGACAAAGAGCATCAGCGCGGCCTCGGCAGGGTTGTCGAGGCTCTGGCCAACGCCGACGCCAAAGATGGCCGGGTCGGATTTCAGCAGCGCCGCAGAGTTCCTCTGCTTGACACCGAGAACCTGAGTCAACGACGCGGCTCGCGGCGAGGAGACGGACGGCGTTGCGGTGGAGTCGCCAGACTGGCCGGGCGCCTTCAGCAGAACAGTAGGAATGCCTCCGGCGGAAGAGGGGATTGCAGACGAAAGGAAAGCGCTGGTTCCAGGCTCGACGTAGAATGCGATGGCTGCCTCGCCGGGGTGATCCTTGCCGGCGGCGACTCCGACACGGCTGATTCCCGCGGCGGGATTGAGCATGGCTTGCGCCAGCGGGAGCGCATTCTCCGCGCGCTCCAGTTCATCGGAGCTGAGCCGCGAAACCAAGCTGACGTCCGCGGCATCTGTTCCGGATTTTTGACCGCCGCCGTAGGTCAGGCATGACACCGGATGATCGGCGCCGCCGACGAAGGAATAAGACGTCTGCCCGTTCATGCCGTGTATCTGGCTGTCGAGTGTCGCCAGCACATCTCCGACGGGGTTGGCGATGGCATGTTCCACACCATTGGGATCGGTGCCTCCGGCAAAGAACAACCCCACAGGCTCGGCGTTGGCCGTATCCACCACCAAAGCGCCAGAGTCGCCGGCATCGCTGAAGCTCGCTCCCGACATTGCGATCTGGTTGGTGAAGGTCTTGGTCATCGACCGGGTAGTCTCGGCGCAGTCGGTAAAGTAGTCTACCGTCACGTCCACACTGACAGCGGAGACAGCGGCGCAGGTAAGTCCCGTGGTGCGGCCGCTCTTGGCTACCATCATCCCCAGCACGGCTGGCTCGCCCTTTCCGCCGGTCGAGGAGATTCCCGGAGGCGCAGCGGCCAGCGTCCCGTCGGCCTGCTTTACTCCCAACTCCAGAATGTTGCCTCTCGTGTCGACCGCCCCCTGCGTTACCCGGGCGATGGCCGCGTCAACGTTGGTCGCCGGCGAGCTCAGCGAAGGATAGCCGGTAAGCGTCGCAACCGGCGTGGCTCCGGGACCGAGGCCGTAGGGGGTGCATCCGTTGTCGATCAGGCCGGGTTGAATGACCGTTTCACCCGGAATGGACTGGTCACTGCGCGCCAGCACGTGGTTGTTGCTCAGCACATACTGGTTTCCGCTGGTGTCCTGCAAGAGCGCGCCGAGCGTGCCGCCGCAGCAGTCCGAGAGCTGGCCGTGGCTTGAGTCGTAGTCGCTGTTGTTGCCGCTCGATGACCCGAGCTGTACCGGTACCGCTAGATGAGCCTGGTGGGCTGCGGGATTGCTGCTGATGCCATCCGCATTGAGCAGCACCCGCGTCCAGCTCAAAGCCGGGCCCGATGCGGCGAAGGAGGAGACCGGCGAGGTGACAGCCCCGACGATGAAGACCGAGCCGGAGGAGGGAATGGTCGCGGGGGCCGTATACGTCACCGAACAGACGGTGTAAGCCGGGTTCGACCCGAAGACCGAGCCGCGAACGCAATGCGGCGGACTGAGCGTTCCCGAGGCGCTGGGCGTACCTGCGACGTCGCTGGCCAGGGTGAATCGGATTCCGCCGCTGCCTCCAACCTCGGTCATCGATCCGGAGATGGTGATGTTGCCACTCGGACCAAGGGCCAGATTCCCCGGAGTGAGCGGCTGCAAAAATCCTGGAGTGACAGTGAGATTGGCCGTGCTCGCCGTAGTCGGCGCGTCAGATCCGGCCAGCACCGCGTTTACGGAGATGGCGACGTCGTCCTGGGTCAGGTAGCTGGGGGGTGTGTAGATTCCTTCGGGAGAGATCCGTCCCGCTCCGGCGCTCGGGTCGCCGCCTGAAACCGACCACTCTACCTTCGCCGGCTCTCCGTTTGCGAGCGTTGCCGAATACCGGGTCGTCCCGTTGGTGTCGATGTGCGTTGCGGCTGCGTGGATGGCGACTGTCATTTCGCTAAGCCCGCCGAAGGCGGAGACACGTCCGCCGCAGCCGGCCACGAGCACAAGCCCCGGCGCAACCAGCACAGCCAACGCATTCAGCGGATTGAATCGCAATCAAAACTCCAAATAAAAGGTGTACTGCAGGATAACTCCGTTTCCACTACGAAATCACCCGGCGCATAAATCCGCGAATCCCGAATCGCCCAAGAACCACCAGAAAGAAGGTCAGCGCGAGCAGAATCGCCCAGACCGGCATATGTCCGATGCCTGGAGTGACCGAAGCTCGCAGCCCCTCACTGATATATACGATCGGATTGAAGAGAACGGCAACCTGCAGCCAGGGTATTTTTTCCAACCCTGCCCACGGATAATAGACGCATCCCAAAAAGGTAATCGGTACCACAATGATCGAAAATATAAGTCCGATGTTTTTCGGAGGCACCATCGAGCCGATCGTCAGCCCCAGCGCCCCGGCCAGCAGGCTGGACATGACCAGCACCAGCGCGAAGAGAAACCAGTTGTGAATCTCCGGATAAACCGCCCTGGCCGGAATCAGGATGGCCATGGGAATCACCAGCAGCGCGGCGACCATGCTTTGCAGCGCGCTGAAACAGACCTTCTCGACCGCTACAGCCCAGACCGGCACAGGACACATCACGCGGTCGTCAATCTCGCGCGTGATGCCAAATTCGCTCGAAAGCGGCAGAGCCACCGCCGCGATTCCGCTGAACATGATGGCCACGGCCATCAGCCCGGGCAGCAGCACTGTGCCGAAGTTCCCGCCGGAGCCAGCCGCGCCGCCCATCATGATGGGACTTCCCCCCGACATGCGAGGCATGATGAAGGTAAATACGAAGAGGAAGAGCAACGGCTGCATCCCGACGCGCAGGACGAAGGGCGCCAGCTCCCGGCTGAGCACCCGCAAGTCGCGCAGGTAGAGGCCGAGGAATGCCTTCAGGAAAGAGGCCTTTTGCTTCGGACTAATAGAGTCGCTACTCACGCAGGTCCCTCCCGGTCAGATGGATGAAGACCGTTTCAAGGCTCGGCTCGGTGATCGAGATGTCGCGCAGCCCCAGCCGCGCGCACGATTGGATGATCTCGGCCAGCACGCCGTCCGCTCCGCTGGCGAAGACACGCAGACCTTCGGGCGTGGTCTCGGCGCCGGCCACGCCATCCCGCAGCCTCAGCTCCGCGGCGACCGATTCAGCCGCCTCGAGATTGCGCAGCTTCAGGCTGATGATGGTGTTCGATCCGTAGGTCGACTTCAGCTCCTGCGGAGAACCGAGGGCCAGCAGCTTGCCCCGGTCCACAATGGCTACACGCTCGCTCAACTCGTCGGCTTCCTCCATGTAGTGGGTGGTGAGCACGACGGTGATTCCTTCCTTGCGCAGTCCCTGCACCGCCGTCCACATGGCGATGCGGCTCTGCGGATCGAGTCCGGCGCTCGGCTCATCCAGAAACAGAACCGTGGGCCGGTGCGCTATGGCGCGAGCAATCTGCACACGCTGCGCGAGGCCCCCGGAAAGCTGCGCGGGCATCGCATCCCTGCGCTCGGTGAGCAAAAACTGCGCCAGCAGCTCATTGCTGCGCGCTCTTGCATTCGCGTGAGAATAACCGAAATATCTGCAATGAAAATAGAGATTTTCGAAGATGGTCAGCGACCGGTCGAGGGTGTTGAACTGCGGCACCACTCCGATGAACTGGCGAGCCGTGGCTGGCTGCTGCACCACATCGATGCCGGCGATACGCACATGCCCACTGGTCGGCAGCGTTCGCGTGGTGCAGATGCCGATGGTCGTAGTCTTGCCTGCTCCATTGGGCCCCAGCAGGCCAAAGATCTCCCCCTGCTCGACCTCCAGGTCGATCCCATCCAAAGCCACAACGCGCTGCTTGCCGTCGTAAACCTTGGTAAGTGCTTGAATTTGAACAATCAACGCTAACTCACTCGGGGAGGATACCTGCTTTAATCAGCTTACAGCAAAGCCGTTTACGCTTGCTCTAGAGGTTGGAGGCTGCTCGAGAGAGCGTTGATCCAGCAGTGAACTTACTAAGAATGCGACTTTTTGGGAAGTTGATGCGGGGTCAATTTGGCAACTACCGAGATTGATCACAAAGGGAGAGTCTCCTTCAGCTTATCTTTTGCCGACCATTCTCTACGGCCGCCTGCCGTGCCGGACTATCGATCAAAGATCGGCGGTTCAAAGACGCGCTTCTGTTTGACCAAGGCTGGCCTACTCTCCCGTTCGACTTGAAGTGACCCAAGAGGCGGAGGCAACCGAAATCGAGACACGTCTGAACGTTCGAACAATTATGCTGGGAGGCGGCGAATTCTATATAGTCCGTCGTCGCCTAGGACCATAGCATCTTCGCCAAGGTGGCGTTCAACAACCAAATTGCAGCGGGCGGCGATACGCGTCGTCGCTGGGCAGAGTGTAAGGGTCATTGAAGAGCCTGTGGCCCGGCTTTGGGATGGACATGAAATGACGAGTGTTTTTCTGAGCCACAATCACGCAGACAAATCAATCGCGCGGCGCATCGCCAATGATCTAAGGGCCGCTAGAGTCACCGTATGGATAGACGAAGGTGAAATGAAACCTGGCGACTCCCTAATGGGCGAAATCGGCAGCGCGATCGACGCCAGCGATTTCCTCATCGTTCTGCTATCTGACAACTCCGTTAGGTCTGAATGGGTCCGCCGTGAAGTTGCGGTTAAGTTAACTCAAGAATTCGCGGACCGGTCCGTTCGAGTTCTGCCTCTGGTCGTTGGCAATTGCGAGATTCCGCCCTTCCTGCGTGACAAAATCTGCGCTGACTTTCGCGATCCCGGAGCATATCACAAGGAATTAGAGAAGGTGCTTGATCGGCTTGGCGCGACCGCTGCAACAATTGTGTTCGATGAGTCTTATCGTCAAGATCGATGGTACGGCCAGCCTGTGGTTAGCGCTGGATACGGCGCGGTCGCGGCCGCTATCGCCGACAAATATGTTGTCACATCGAACGCAGGTGGATACTCGAATGCCGCGGCTCTTCCGCCGAGGAGCATATTGATCTTCCCAATGCCGTACGGCTCTATGGTTGATGAAATGCACTACGACAACATAACCAAATGGGTCTACCGTGGGGGGCGTCTGGTGCTGCTCGGGCTCTACTTAATGGAGTCGCACCACTACAGCAACCTAAACCATCTGGCCCGGCGTTTTGGCTTTGACTTCTCCCCGAATTTGACCATGCCGCGGGGGGTAGAGGACCTTAAAAGTTGCATGCATCAAGCGCTAGCATACGACAATCGCGCCTATTGGATCACAACGAAAATCATCGCCTCACCCCTGTCACATCCTATAGTTAAAGGGATAGCCACGTTGGCAATCACGTCCTCCTGCACCGTCGATCCTACTAGCACTCCTGATCTTCTAGTCTCCACCTCCGACTCTGTCGCGGTGCTGCGCGGGCGGGGTTACAAGAACCCTGAAGGTCGGTGGATTCAATTGACTGAATACGTGTTAGACAAACACGCCTCCGCACCTATTCTCGTCGAGGTGCGATACGGCGCGGGAAGAGTGGTGGGTATCGGTTCGTGGAAACTGTTTGTCAACGAGCTTGTAGAAGACCAACATTACGACAATATGAGGCTGTTTCGGAACCTTGTCTCGTGGCTCTCGCAGAATGATTCCGAGTTGGGGAACGCGACCACGCGCGAACCTTAACAACGGCATACAGCGCACGACACTTATACCGATCTCTAGTCGTCATTTTGAACCGCGGAACACGCTGTGTCTGAGTTGCCTGCTGTGCAGCACAGCGCCAGAGTTCCAACCTTGATCTTCATTTTTTCCTCCGTGGAGGGGTTCAGAGCCGTTTATAGCACGGTTTAAGACAGGCTCTATCCGGCAGCGTCCTTTTACTTCATGGCGATCACGATCTTGCCAAAATGCGACCCGCTCTCCATGTGCCGGAGGGCATCGGGTGCCTCTTTGAAGCCAAAGGTCTTGTCGATGACCGGCTTCAATCCCGTCTGCGCAATCGCTTTGTTCATCGCGATAAAGTTCTCTCTGGAACCCACGTAGATTCCATGGATCCGAATCTGTTTCGACAGCACCGGGCGAATATCCACGTGGTCATTGGCGCCCGAGAGCACTCCAATCTGGGCCACCGTGCCACCAATCCGCGTGGCCCGCACCGCACGCGTAAGCGTGTCTGCTCCACCAACCTCAACTACCAGGTCCACGCCTTCGCCTCCGGTCTGTTCGTAAGCCCACTTTTCCCAGTCGGGATTTGCCCGATAGTTCAGCCCGGCATCCAGCCCCAGGCTCTTGGCCCGCAACAGCTTCTCATCGCTGCTGGAGGTACCAAGCACCCGCGCTCCAGCCATTTTGGCGAATTGCAGCGCAAAAATCGACACCCCGCCTGTTCCCTGAATCAGTACCGTATCGCCGGGCCGCGTATCCGCTGAGGTGAACAGCGCATTCCACGCCGTAACCGCTGCGCAGGGCAGGGTAGAGGCCTCTTCGTAGGTCAGATGATCCGGAATCCGCACCAGTCCATCCTGCGAAAGAACGACCTCGGTCGCCAGCATCCCGTCGATATCCCCACCTAGCGCACCTTTCAATTTGGCTGCCGTCGGCCGGCCCTCAATCCAGTTCTGCATGAAAATACCGGCAACCCGGTCCCCAACCTTCCACTGAGTAACTCCGTCACCGACGGCAATTACTTCACCCGCGCCGTCCGAACAGGGCACGCGAGGCATTGCGAGTTTGGGATTGTAGCGCCCCTGAACCACCATCAAGTCACGGTAATTGAGCGAGATAGCATGGACGCGAACCAGCACCTGGCCCGGTTCGGGCGGGGTCGAGTCCTTCTCAATCAATTGAAGCGCTTCGATGCCAAAAGATGGAATCTGCCACTGTCGCACGGAGTTCTCCTCTACCTTCGCCTTATACTTCGCCGTGCCTGAGGGACGCAACGCCGGATCGCCAACGTACAATGGATTCATGGCACGTGGTTGGGAAAGCAAATCGGTGGAGGAGCAAATGGCAGCAAGCCAGCAGCATGTGCCGAGTTTTTCCGGCAGCGCGCAAGATATGCGCCAGCAGCAGATGAACAAGGCAGATCGCGCGCGTCAGCTTCAGGCGCTCAATCTGCAAAAGGAAAACATCCTTTCGCAGCGCACCTCAAACGCCGGCCGTCGCGCCGCGTTAGAAGCAGCTCTGGCCCACATCGAGGCTCAGATTCAGGCATTGAACTAGCACGCAGCAGCGAGCGGGCCTATCGAGTATTCCCGGTCGTACCCGTTGCTTCCCGATGAAAGAGCAGGGAATTCGCCTGATTGATGGTCGTCATCAGCACATGCGCGATATTCACGTGCGCTGGACGGCTGGCGGCCCACACAATGGCATCGGCGACGTCGTCGGGAGTGAGAGGCGTCACACCCTGATAGACTTTGGCCGCACGCGCCTCATCGCCGTGAAAACGAACCAGGCTGAAGTCGGTCTCCACCATGCCGGGATCGATGCTGGTCACCCGCAGCGGCGTTCCCAGCAGGTCTTGCCGCAAGCCGTCATTGATGGATTTTTCGGCCGCCTTCGTCGCGCAGTAGACCGCGCCGTTCGGGTAAGGGAGCTCGCCCGCCGTGGACCCCATATTGACGATGTGGCCTGAGTTCCGATCCACCATGCCCGGCACTACGGCGCGGGTCACGTAGAGCAGTCCCTTGACGTTGGTGTCGATCATCTCTTCCCAATCCTCGATCTTGCCCTGGTAGAGCTTGTCGAGACCGCGGCTGAGCCCGGCGTTATTGACCAGAACGTCGATGGAAGCCCACTCCGCTGGCAGAGCGGCAATCGCCGAGGCGACGGCAGTCTGATCGCGAACGTCCAGTGTGAAGGTGTGCACGGCCTGCGCGCCTTTTTTCAGCGCCTCGGCGGCGACAGCTTCGATCTTGTCTGTGCGGCGGGCCGTGAGCAGCAGCTTTGCCCCTTCCGCAGCAAAGGCGTAAGCGGTGGACGCGCCGATACCTGAGCTCGCGCCGGTGATAAAGGCGATTTTTCCCTTAAGACTCATGGAATCATATTAGCGAAGCAACTCAGGATTGGCGAAGCTTACTCGGAGGTCGTTAAGCCCAGCCCCGCTCCGAATCACGACGTGCGCTTCGCCAGACTCTGAACAGCGCGATACTGGCTGACCGGCCAATCGCCTTCGCCGAAGCCCGCTTCGATGACGGCTTCGAGTTGGCTGGCGATGTAGGCAGCAAGGCCCGAGTCAAATCCGGCGGCGCAACCTGCCTCGCGAAAGAGGCGCGTGTCCTTCGCCCCAAGATGAACCGTCGCGCCCGGCATCTCCGGCGGATGGAGCATCACTTTGGCGTATGCCTCGTAGAAGGGCGACTGAAAGAGCGCGGAGTTGACTGTCGAAATGAATGTCTCCGGGTCGATCCCCTGCGAGCTGGCAAAGACCATCGCTTCGCTGAGGGTCTGAATCATCGAGGCGATCATGAAGTTGCCGCCGAGCTTCAGGGCATGCGCCTGCCACGGCTCAGAGCCGATGACGGTGATGCCGCGGCTCAAAGGCTCAAGCGCCGGACGGGCCTTCGCGACGGCGGCTTCATCGCCGGCCACGGCGATCCAAAGCCGGCCCTCAGCGGCAACGCTCGGCCTGCCGAAGACCGGCGCTCCTACGAACTGCTGACCTCGCTTCGCGTGTTCTTCTGTAAACCGCTTCGACAGCGCTACGCTGAGCGTGCTGAGTGAAAGATGAAGCTGTTCGGGTGCGATGGCCTCGATGAGGCCGTTCGCACCGAAAAAGAGTTCTTCATGCGCAGCGTCATCTTTCAGCGAACTTAGGATGGCATCCTGTTCGCGCGCCGCTTCAACAACCGTCGAAGCAACGAGCGCTCCCTCGGATGCAAGCTCTTCCGCCTTCGCTTTGGTGCGATTCCAAACGGTAACCTGATGCCCGGCACCAAGCAGCCGCCGGACCATGACCATCCCCATCTTGCCTAAGCCTAGAAAGCCAATCTTCATCCAGCAAGACTACATTTTGAAGAGCATGCTTGGCGATAGACATGCGATGATCGGCATCTTCTACTTGAGCTTGGCTGCATGGGTACCATAAACCTTGTCGGGCCAAAGCTTGCCCTTGCTGCGGTCAAGAGGGCTTGTCTTTCGTCCTGTGAACGTCAATGAACCCTCGATCAAGCGCAAAACCGCACTCCCAAGATTCAGAGGAACTCCTTCATCGGTGACGACCATGTATCCGACGATGCAGGCTCCAGGCGAAGGCTTCCGTCGCGTTGTAGGCCACGAATAGTAAAGAATCATGACGAGAAAAGTGAACAGGAAT
>Ga0182024_10000283_pt1 | contig 128583 bp, 135 predicted proteins | sample P32metaG_FD_120480 | JGI IMG/M metagenome (GOLD analysis project Ga0182024, IMG submission 120480) | Permafrost microbial communities from Stordalen Mire, Sweden - P3-2 metaG (Illumina Assembly) | ecosystem: Environmental > Terrestrial > Soil > Wetlands > Permafrost | place: Sweden: Stordalen... | reverse complement strand
TCTGAGACGCGCCCGGCAAGATTCGAACTTGCGACCTCTCGCTCCGGAGGCGAGCGCTCTATCCACTGAGCTACGGGCGCCAGCGGCGTCGTTGACAGGACTCCTGCCTGCTGGCGAGAGCTTACCGCCGCCTCTCCGGGGGGCCGCACCGCTACCGTAGCGACATGGACCTGTCCCTGTTCTTCGCCGGCACCGGCGGCTCGGTGCCGAGCGCCAGGCGCGGCCTGCCCGCGGTGCTCGTACGCCACGGCGGCGACCGGCTGCTGTTCGACTGCGCCGAAGGCACCCAGCGCCAGCTGATGCGCTCGGTGGGCCTCCTTGACCTCGACGCCGTGTTCATCACCCACTTCCATGCCGACCACTGGCTGGGGCTGCCGGGGATGCTGAAGTCATTCGCCCTGCGCGAGCGGGAGGCGCCGCTGACCGTGTATGGGCCGAGCGGTCTCGGCGATCTGATGAAGGCCATGTTCATCGTCTACGGGCGTCTGCCCTACGAGCTCAGCATCGTCGAGCTCGAGCCGGCCGAGACGGTCGAGCGCGACGGCTACTTGATCGCCGCCATCCCGGTACGCCATCGCGGCGGCCCCTCGTTTGGCTACGCCCTCGTCGAGCAGCCCAGGCCGGGCCAGCTCGATCCCCAGCTGGCAGAGCGGCTCGGTGTCCGGCCGGGCCCGGACTTCGGCCTGCTGCAGCGGGGGGAGACGGTTTCGGGCGTGAAACCCGAGCAGGTGATGAGCGCCCCGCGGGAGGGACGCAAGGTCGTGCTCTCCGGCGACACAGCGCCGTGCGAGGCACTCGCAATCGCCGCACACCAGGCCGATGTGCTTGTGCACGAGGCCACCTTCACCGAGGAGGAGTCAGAGCGTGCGAGTCAGACCCTCCACTCCACCGCGCGCCAGGCGGCCGAGCTTGCGCTGGACGCTGAGGTGCGGCTGCTCGCGCTCACGCATGTCTCCAGCCGATATGCCGGCGGCGAGCTCCGCGACGAGGCGCGCGCGGTGTTCGCAGCCACCGAGGCGCTCCGCGACTTCGACACCATCGAGGTGCCCTTCCCCGAGCGCGGGCGCGCCACGCTCGTGCGCTGGTCTGAGCGAAGGGCGGCCCTCGAGGCCTCCGGCGAGGCGTCCGAGCAGACCTCCCGCGCCCGCCCCGCAGACGCCGAGGCCATCGCTTCTCCCTGATACATTCCCCGTGCTCCTTTAACCCGGTCCCGTGAGGCCAGGAAGGAAACGATGGATCACAGCAGCGAGAAGGTCGTCCTGCGCGAGGACGACGTGCAGCGGGCGCTCATGCGCATCGCCCACGAGATCGCCGAGCGCAATCCACAGGCCTCGGCTCTTGCCCTGATCGGCATCCACCGCCGCGGGGCCTTCCTCGCCCAGCGGCTGAAGGACCTCCTCGAGGAGCTGCTCGATCTGGAGATTCCGCTGGGGGACCTCGACATCGGCTTCTACCGCGACGACGTCACCTCGCGCCCGGACGCTCCGGTCGTTCACGCCTCCCACGTGGACTTCGACGTGACCGCCCGCACCGTCGTCGTGGTCGACGATGTCCTCTTCACCGGCCGCACCGTCAGGGCCGCGATCGAGGCGCTGTTCGACTACGGGCGACCCGATCGCGTGCAGCTGGCCGTGCTCGCCGACCGCGGGCACCGCGAGCTCCCGATCCGCCCGGACTACGTCGGCAAGAACCTGCCCACGTCCTCCTCAGAGCACGTGTATGTGCGCCTGCGCGAGCTGGACGGCGTGGACGAGGTGGCCATCGGCGCACCCGCTGCGATGGAGGCTTCGGCATGAACCATCTGCTCTCGATCGAGGAACTCGACAGGCCCGCGATCGAACGCATCGTCGAGCAGGCCACCCGCTTCTCGGAGGTGTCCGACAGGGAGATCAAGAAGGTGCCCGCCCTCAGGGGACGCATGGTCCTGAACCTGTTCTACGAGGCCTCCACGCGCACGCGAAGCTCCTTCGAGCTGGCCGCCAAGCGGCTGTCCGCCGACGTCGTCAACTTCGCCGCCAGCGGATCGAGCGTCGAGAAGGGGGAGTCGCTGAAGGACACCGTGCTCACGCTCAGCGCGCACAAGCCCGACGCCATCGTGCTGCGAACGCCCTGGGCCGGCGCCTCCGAGCTGGTCTCGAAATGGTGCAGCGCGGCGATCGTGAATGCCGGCGACGGCAAGCATGAGCATCCCACCCAGGCGCTGCTCGACGTATACACGCTGCGCCGACACCTGGGCGGCATGGACGGGGCGTCGATCTGGATCGTCGGCGACGTGGCTCACTCGCGGGTGGCCCGCTCCAACATCATCGCCTTCCAGCGGATGGGGGCCAGGGTGACGCTCGCCGGCCCGCCCACGCTGATCCCGCGCGGCATCGAGGCGCTCGGCTGCGATGTGCGCTTCACGCTCGAGGAGATGGGGTCCGCCGACGTCGTCTACGCGCTGCGAATGCAGCGCGAGCGTATGAACGAGACGTGGGTGCCCTCGCTGCGCGAGTACGCGAGCTGGTACCAGATCAACGGCCGGCGCCTTCACCCGCGACAGGTGCTCATGCACCCGGGCCCGGTCAACCGCGGCGTGGAGCTCTCCGGCGAGGTGGTCGATTCACCCCAGGCGGTCATCACCGCCCAGGTCGAGGCGGGAGTGGTCGTGCGCATGGCGGTGCTGTATGAGCTGCTCGCCGGGCCGCGCGAGCCCCGCGCGGCGGCTCACCCGATGACGGTCGGCTCGACGGGCTGATGGCCGCGCAGCCGCTCGTCAATGGGCCGCAGCCACCGGCCGATCTGCTCCTGCGCGACGTCCACGTGCTCGACCCACGCTCAGGCCTCGACGCCCGCCGCGACGTGAGCGTGCGCTCAGGCGCCATCGCCGAGCTGGCCGCTCCGGCCACGCTCGAGGCCTCCGCCGGGCAGGAGCTCATCGACGGCGCCGGGCGCCTGCGGCTCATGCCCGCGCTGTTCGATCCGCACGTGCATCTGCGCACGCCCGGCCAGGAGCACAAGGAGGACCTCCAGAGCGGCACTCGCGCAGCCGCCGCAGGGGGATACGCCGCCGTGCTCGCGATGCCCAACACCGAACCGGTGCTCGATTCGGCTCCCCTGCTGCGCTCGCTGCGCGACGCGGCCGCACGCGAAGCGTGCATCTCCGTCGGCTTTCTGCCGGCGATCACCCGCGGCCTTCAGGGCGAGCAGCTGACCGAGATGGCCGAGCTGCGGGAGGAGGGGGCGGTGGGGTTCACCGACGACGGGCGTCCGGTTCGGAGCGCCGGGATGCTGCGCAAGGCTCTTCAGTACCAGCGCCTGTGCGGCGGCGTGCTCGCGCTGCACGAGGAGGATGAAACGCTCTCGCGCGGGGGCAGCATGCACGAGGGCGTCGTGAGCGCGGCGCTCGGGCTGTCGGGCATACCGACGGTCAGCGAGTCCACCATGGTCGCCCGCGACGCGGCGCTCGCGGGCTACGAGGACGCGCGGGTGCACTTCCAGCACCTCAGCTGCGCCCATTCGGTCGATGCCGTCGGCCTGGCAAAGGCCCGCGGCTTCAGGGTCAGCGCGGAGGTCACGCCCCACCATCTGCTCCTCACCGAGCAGGATGTCCGCGGGATGGACACCCGCATGAAGATGCACCCCCCGCTCACCACCGAGTCCGATCGCCTCGCGCTCGTCGAGGGCCTGCGGGCCGGCACGATCGACTGCGTGGCGACCGACCACGCGCCGCACGCCCGCGACGAGAAGGAGGTTCCCTTCGAGCAGGCCCCGATGGGCACCACCGGTTCAGAGACGGCGTTCGCCGCCCTCTACTCGGGCCTCGTCCTGACCGGCGCGCTCGAGCTGGGGCTTCTCGTGGAGCGCATGACCGCGGGGGCGAGGCTGTTCGATCTGCCCACCCCGCTGATCGCGCCGGGCGAGCCCGCCAACCTCACGCTCGTGGACCTGGAGGCCGTCTGGGTCGCCGGCGAGCACGGCTGGGAGAGCCGCTCTGAGAACTGCTGCTTTGCGGGGCGCACCCTCACCGGCCGCGTCCTCTTGACGCTCGCCGCGGGTGCGGTCGCACACCGCGAGCGGGCCTTCTCGATGGCGGGCACCCGGTGAGCCTCCTCGCTCGCAGCCGCGCGGCCCTGATCGTGGTCGACGTCCAGGAGGGCTTTCGTCCCTACCCGGTGTTCGCGAGCGTGGCCGAGTCCTGTGCCAAGCTGCTGAAGGCCGCCCGCATCCTCGAGGTTCCCCGCCTGGTCTCAGAGCAGTACCCCAAAGGCCTCGGCCACACCGCGGCGGAGGTCGGCCTGACAGACGAGCGGCCCATCGAGAAGACCGTCTTCTCCGCGGCCCGCGCGGACGGCTTCACGCTCGACGGGCGCGATCAGGCGATCGTCTGCGGCATCGAGACCCACGTCTGCGTCTCCCAGACCGTGCACGATCTGCTGGCCAAGGGCGTCGAGGTCCACGTGCCCGCCGACGCTGTCGGCTCGCGCCACGAGATCGACTACCAGCGCGGGCTCGAGCGCATGGAGCGCGCGGGCGCGGTCGTGGGGACGGTGGAGGCCTCGCTGTTCGAGCTGCTCGAGCGCGCCGGCACGCCGGAGTTCAAGGCCGTGCAGAGGCTCATCCTGTGAGCGCCGAGGCGAGCGGATACGTGCTCCTCGAGGACGGCGCGCGCTTCCATGGGCAGGTCTGCGGCGCCGATTCACCTGCGGTCGGCGAGGTCGTCTTCACGACCGGCATGTCCGGCTATCAGGAGTCGATGACCGACCCCTCCTTCGCCGGCCAGCTGATCGCGTTCACCTATCCGCACATCGGCAACTACGGCGCGAGTGCCCAGGCGATGGAGTCCGAGCGGCCATGGGCGCGGGCGGCCATCATGCGCGAGGCGTGCAACCGCGAGGATGCCCCCACGGCCGAGCGGGGATGGCTCGACTGGCTGTCCGACTGCGGCGTGCCGGCCATCAGCGGCATCGACACGCGCGCGCTCGTGAGGCACATCCGTGACGCGGGCTCGATGCGCGGAGGAGTGTTCTCCGCGGCGATTGCGGAGCCCCGGGCACGCGAGCTGATCGCCGCCGAGCCGCCCATGGCCGGACAGGATCTCGCCGCCGTGGTAAGCGCCCGCGAGATCAGCCGCCACGGCTCGGGCGACGGTCCGAGGATCGCCGTGATCGATACCGGGATCAAGACCTCAATGGTTCGCGAGCTCGTCGCCCGCGGCGCCCGCGTGAGCCTGCACCCGTGCTCGAGCGCGCCCGAGGAGCTGCTCGCGGAGAGCCCGGACGCGATCTTCCTGGCCAACGGCCCCGGCGACCCGGCGGCGCTCTCCTACATCGTCGACACGGTCCGCGCCCTCGTCGGCGTCAAGCCCGTGTGGGGCATCTGCCTCGGCCACCAGCTGCTCTGCCGGGCGGTCGGCCTGGAGACGTTCAAGCTGCCGTTCGGCCATCATGGAGCCAACCACCCGGTCAAGGACCTGCAGACGGGCCGCGTCGAGATCACCTCCCAGAACCACGGCTTCGCGGCGGTCGGGCCCGGTGGGGCGCACACGATCGAGGTGGACGAGCCGGTCCGCTGGGAGACGAGCTTCGGCGCGGCGGCGCTGTCGCATGTGAACCTCTACGACCGCACGGTCGAGGGCCTCGAGCTCCTGGACGTGCCGGGCGGCACCGTCCAATACCACCCCGAGGCGGGCCCCGGGCCGCACGACAGCCTGTATCTGTTCGACCGCTTCCTGGAGCGCATTGCCGCGGCGTAGCGACATCCACAAGATCCTCATCCTGGGCTCCGGCCCGATCGTGATCGGCCAGGCCGCCGAGTTCGACTACTCCGGCGTGCAGGCCTGCAAGGTGCTGCGCGAGGAGTCCTACGAGGTCGTGCTCGTGAACTCCAACCCGGCCACCATCATGACCGACCCCGAGTTCGCCGACGCGACCTACATCGAGCCGCTGCTGCCCGGTCCCGTGGCGCAGGTCATCGAGCGCGAGCGCCCGGACGCGCTGCTCGGGACGCTGGGGGGCCAGACGGCGCTCAACCTCGCAAAGACGCTCCACGACGACGGCACGCTCGAGCGCTTCGGCGTGGAGCTGATCGGCGCCAACTACGAGGCGATCGCGTGCGCCGAGGATCGCGAGCAGTTCCGCACGGCGATGACCGGCGCCGGGCTTCGCATGCCCAAGAGCGTGATCGCCACGACGATCCTCGAGGCGAGGGATGCGCTGTCGGAGCTCGGCCTGCCCTGTGTCGTTCGCCCGGCATACACCCTCGGCGGGCGCGGCGGCGGGATCGCGCGCACCCCCGAGCAGTTCGAGCGCATCGCCGCACACGGCATCGAGGTCTCCCCGATCGGCCAGGTGCTGCTCGACGAGTCGGTCATCGGCTGGGGCGAGTTCGAGCTCGAGGTGATGCGCGACAGCGCCGACAACGTCGTGATCGTCTGCTCGATCGAGAACATCGACCCGATGGGCGTGCACACCGGGGACTCGCTCACGGTCGCACCCCAGCAGACGCTCACCGACCATCTCTACCAGCGCGTGCGCGACCAGGCGATCGCGGTGATCCGCGCGGTGGGGGTCGAGACGGGCGGCTCGAACGTGCAGTTCGCCGTCAACCCCTCGACCGAGGAGATCCTCGTCATCGAGATGAACCCCCGCGTATCCCGCTCCTCCGCGCTGGCCTCCAAGGCCACCGGCTTTCCGATCGCCAAGATCGCCGCCCGCCTGGCCGTGGGCTACCGCCTCGATGAGATCGACAACGACATCACCGGGGTCACGCCCGCCTGCTTTGAGCCGACGATCGACTACGTGGTCGTGAAGTGGCCGCGGTTCGCCTTCGAGAAGTTCCCCGGGGTCGATCCCACCCTGACGACGCACATGAAGTCGGTGGGCGAGGCGATGGCAATCGGCCGCACCTTCGGGCAGGCGTTCGCCAAGGCGCTGCGCTCGCGCGAGCTCGACAAGCCGCCGTCGCTCACCGACGCCGACGACGCGGAGCTGCTCGAGGCGCTCCTGAGGCCCGGTCCCAATCGCTACGAGACCATTCTCGAGCTGTTCGCCCGCGGCGCCGCCGTCGACGCCGTTCAACAGCGCACCATGATCGACCCCTGGTTCCTGCGCGAGCTGCGGGCTCTGGCCGCGGATCCGCAGGGCTCGTTCGCCGGGGAGCGCTCGTTCCGGGCGGTGGACACCTGCGCCGCCGAGTTCCCGGCCCGCACTCCCTACTACTACTCCGGCTGGGAGCGAGAGCGGGCCGACGAGGTCCGCCGGGGCGAGCGCCCATCGGTCGTCATCCTCGGCTCCGGTCCCAACCGCATCGGCCAGGGCATCGAGTTCGACTACTGCTGCGTGCATGCGGCCATGACCGTCCGCGAGTCCGGCTCAGACGCGGTGATGGTCAACTGCAACCCGGAGACGGTCTCCACCGACTACGACACCTCCGACCGCCTCTACTTCGAGCCGCTGACGCTCGAGGACGTGCTTGCGGTGGTCGCGATCGAGCAGCCGCGGGGCGTGATCGTGCAGTTCGGGGGACAGACGCCGCTGAAGCTCGCAGCCGGCCTCGTCGAGGCGGGCGTGCCCCTGCTCGGCACGAGCGTGGAGGCGATCGACCTGGCCGAGGACCGCGGGCGCTTCGGCGCGCTGCTCGAGCGGCTGGGCTATCAGGCTCCGCCATATGCCACGGCGCGGTCGGTGGCCGAGGCCCTGCAGAAGAGCGAGGAGGTCGGCTTTCCGCTGCTCGTCCGCCCGTCCTACGTCCTCGGCGGGCGAGCGATGGAGATCGTCTACTCGCGCCCGGGCCTCGAGGACTACCTGCGCCGCGAGGCCGCCGCCGACGGAGGCGAGATCTTCCTCGACCGCTTTCTCGAGAATGCCACCGAGGTCGACGTGGACGCTCTCTGCGACGGCCCGCTCGGCTCCGGCGGCGGGGGTCAGGTCTGGATCGGAGGCATCATGCAGCACGTCGAGGAGGCCGGAGTGCACTCCGGCGACAGCGCCTGCGTGCTGCCGCCGCACTCCCTCGGCGAGGAGATGCTCGAGCAGATCCGCGCCGCCACGCGCGAGATCGCGCTGGCGGTCGGGGTCGTCGGGCTGCTCAACGTCCAGTACGCCGTCCACGCCGGAGAGCTCTACGTGATCGAGGCCAACCCGCGGGCCTCCCGCACCGTCCCGTTCGTATCGAAGGCCGTCGGCGTGCCCCTGGCGAAGCTCGCCTGCCGCATCATGCTGGGCGAGCGCATAAGGGACATGGCCCTGCCGCAGGGCAGGGAGGGGATGGGCTACGGAGAGCACGTGTCGGTCAAGGAGGCGGTGCTGCCGTTCGACCGCTTCGAGGGCTCAGACGCCGTGCTCGGCCCGGAGATGCGATCGACCGGAGAGGTGATGGGGATTGCGCGGGACTTCCCGACCGCGTTCGCCAAGGCGCAGGCCGCGGCCGGTGTGCCCCTCCCGAGCGAAGGCACGGCCTTCATAACGGTCACCGACTCCGACAAGCCCGGCGCCTTCGCCGTCGCCCAGATCCTGCACGACAACGGCTTTCAGATCGTCGCCACGCGCGGCACCGCCGAGGCCATCGCGCGGATGGGCGTGCCGGTGCAGAGGCTCAACAAGATCGGCGAGGGCTCCCCGCACGTGCTGGACTGGATCGAGCGCGGGGACGTCGACCTGGTCGTGAACACCCCCACCGGGTTCGGCGCGCGCACCGACGGCTGGGAGATCCGCCGGGCGGCCGTCACGCACGGCATCCCCTGCCTGACCACCCTCTCGGCGGGAGTCTCGGCGGCCCGGGCGATCGCGAGCGCCCGCCGAGACGGCGAGCCGCAGGTGCTGTGCCTGCAGGAGCTGCACGGGGCCGGGGTGGCGTGAGCGATTCGAGCGCGGCCATCGCCCCCTTCGGCCGCCGCCTGCTCACCGTCACCGGCATGCATGAATTGGGCGACGTATACCGCCTGCTGATCGCCGCCGATGACGGGCCGGACCCCGAGCCCGGCCAGTTCGCGATGCTCGCCGCCGCCGAGCGCTGGGGCGGGGGGGAGGATGAGCGGCCGTATCTGCCGCGCGCCTTCTCGATCGCCCGCCGAAGGCCGGGCGAGTCGCAGTTCCTGCTGGAGGATGTGGGCCCCGGGACGCGGCGGCTGTGCGAGCTTGAAGAGGGGGATGGGCTGTGGGCGCTCGGGCCTCTGGGAGCCGGCTTCAGGGCGCCGACCGCCGGCCGGCGGGCGATCCTCGTCGGCGGCGGCGTGGGGATCGCGCCGCTCGCCATCCTGCAGGACACGCTGGAGAGCGAGCCGGCCGTGCTGCTCGGCTTCCGCGACGGCCCCCGCTGCGCGGGCCGGGAGCTGCTGCCAGGCGCCGCGGTGGCCAGCGACGACGGCTCGGCCGGCCACCACGGGCCCGTCACCGACCTGTTGCTCGCCGAGGTCGACCGCGACCGGCACGCGACCGTCTACGCATGCGGCCCCTCCGCCATGCTCGAGGCGGTCCGCGCAATCTGCGCCACGCGCGGGGTGCCGGCCCAGCTCGCACTCGAGGCCGGCATGGCGTGCGGGTTCGGCGCCTGTTTCGGATGCGCGGTACCCCGGCGCGGCGGCGGTTATCTGCGCGTGTGCGTCGATGGCCCGGTGATCGACGCCGCTGAGCTCGAGCGCGTCGACGAGCACGCCGGGGCTCCGCAGTGAGCGTCGAGTTCTGCGGCCTGCGACTGGCCCATCCCGTGATCAACGGCTCGGGCACGTTCGACGCGATCGCCGCCCGGCGGGCGTTCGGAGACGGCCTGTGCGCGGCGTTCCCGTTCGCCGCCTATGTCTCGAAGACCATCACCCTCGAGCCCCGCCAGGGCAATCCGCCGCCGCGGCTGTGGGAGTCCCCCGGCGGCCTGATCAACTCCATCGGTCTGCCCAACAAGGGTCTCGAGCGCTACATGAGCGAGGACGTGCCGCAGCTCGCGAGCCTCACCGCCGCCGTCACCCGGAGCGCCGGCGATGGCCGATCGGTTCCGCTCATCACCAACGTGATGGGCTCCTCCGCGGCGGAGTTCGCGCAGCTCGTGGAGGCCTGCGAGGCCCGCCCCGAGATCACAGCCGTCGAGCTGAACGTGTCCTGCCCGAACGTGAAGACGGGTCTCGACATCGGCGCCGACCCGCGCCAGCTCGAGGATGTCCTGCGCGAGGTCCGCAGCAGGAGCGCGAAGCCCCTGATCGTGAAGCTCACCCCCAACACCGCCGACGTGGCGGCGTGCGCGCAGGCCGCCCAGGACGGTGGAGCCGACGCGGTTTCGCTGATCAACACGCTGCGAGCGATGGCTCTCGCGCCGCACGCGCGCACGGGTCCGCCTCGGCCCTGGCTGGGGGGCGGCACCGGCGGGCTGTCCGGAGGAGCCGTTCGCACGATCGCCCTGGCGCAGGTCGCCGCGGTCGCCGCCCGCCTTCAGATCCCCGTCATTGGCATGGGCGGCGTTCAGAGCGCAGCGCACGCGAGGGATCTGATCGATGTCGGGGCCACGCTCGTCGCGGTCGGCACCGAGAGCTTCCGCGATCCGGCGGCCGCCGGGAAGGTCGCGCGCGGATTGCAGGAGGCGAGCGACGGCTGAAATCCGGCACCAGTCTCCCGAAAACGGGACGTCCGCCCCGCCCCCCTGAGCTCGCGCGCACCCGCGCGCATGATCGCGGGCCCACCTCGCAGGCTTGTCAAAACCCCTGCAAACTCCGGCTGACACCATCCACCAGCCTCGACGTCAGTCGACCTGAGGTTGAGGTACAGGTGAATTCGCCGCATTGGACTTGATCGGCCGTCGCTGGTGTGTAGACTCGCCGCCCATGACGACGGCGACAGGTACGACGTCCTCAAACACCTCCATGGCCCCCGAGCGATCTCTAAATCAGCGGATGGACGCGCTGGCCCGAGCGAACGAGATCCGCGTCAAGCGGGCCGCGCTCAAGCGCGACCTCAAGGCAGGACGTCGCTCGATCCACACGCTCCTGCTCAACCCGCCCGAGTACGTGGAGACCGCCAAGGTGTTCGACATGCTGCTGGCCGTTCCCAAGTACGGCCGCGTGAAGGTCAACAAGATCCTCGCCCACTGCCGCATCGCCCCGAGCAAGACCATCGGCGGCCTGTCCGAGCGCCAGCGCTCGGAGCTCGTCTCCCTGTTACACCGCTAGGCCCAGAACGGCCGGTGGCCGGCGCGATGGTTCCTGCCGATCGCGCCAATAGGGTGGCGGCCGTGGCGCGCGTGTTCGTCATAACGGGGCCCTCGGGGGTCGGCAAGGGGACGCTGATCCGCGGGCTGATGGAGCGCCTGCCCGGGCTCGAGCTGTCGGTGTCGGCGACCACCCGCGCTCCCCGCGCGGGCGAGAGCGACGGGGTGGACTATCACTTCCTCCCCCGCGAGGAGTTCGACCGCCGGGTCGCCGGGGAGGAGTTCGTCGAGCACGCCGACTACGCGGGGCGCAGCTACGGGACGCTTCGCTCTGAGCTCGCCGACCGCCTGAAGGCCGGCGTGCCGGTGGTGCTCGAGATCGAGGTTCAGGGCGCCCGCCAGGTCCGTGCGGCGATGCCCGAGGCCGTGCAGGTGTTCATCGCCCCGCCCTCGCTCGAGGCGCTGCGCACGCGGCTGGCCGGACGCGGGACCGACGATCCGGAGGAGGTCGAGCGCCGCCTGCTGGTGGCCGAGCAGGAGCTCCGGGCCCAGCCCGAGTTCGGCCACGTGGTGGTCAACGACCGGCTGGACGACGCGCTCGAGCGGCTGGCCGCGATCGTCGAGGGCGAGCTCGACGGCTGAGCGCCGGGCGGCTGCCCGGCGCGGCCCCGCCGGGGCCGGGTCCCACGGCCCACTACACTCTGAGGTCAACAAGGAAAGGCAACGCAAACGTGATCTCCCCCCGAATAGACCGCCTGCTGGAGCGAGTCGACTCCAACTACGCGAGCGTCGTCGTGGCCGCCAAGCGCGCCCGCCAGATCAACAGCTACTACCACAACCTCGGCGAGGGCACGTTCGATGAGTTCCCGCCGCCGATGATCGAGACGACCTCCAAAAACTACCTCACGATCGCCCTCGAGGAGGTAGCAGCGGGGAAGATCAAGTACCACTACAGGTAGGCGCAACGCTTCGGCCGGGGCTTGCCAGGTCCCGGCGGTCGGTCTACAACCAGTAGTCATGTCTCGGATCCTGCTCGGCGTCAGCGGCGGCATCGCCGCCTACAAGGCGCTTGAGCTCGTGCGCCTGGCGACCGCCGCCGGGCACGACGTGCGCGTGGTGCAGACGCCGGCGAGCCTGCGGTTCGTGGGCAAGGCATCCTTTGCCGCGCTGACGGGCGCGCCGGTGCTGAGCAGCGAGTTCGAGCGCGATCCCGCCCGGGGGGCGTTTCCCTCCCAGACGCCACCCACGCACGAGCCGCTCAGCCATCTGGAGCTCGTGGCGAACGCCGAGGTGTACCTGATCGCGCCGGCCTCGGCGAACACGATCGCAAAGCTCGCCAACGGGCTTGCCGACAACCTGCTGAGCAGCTGCGCGCTGGCCGCGAGCTGCCCCGTGGTGCTCGCGCCCGCGATGAACAGCGCCATGTATGAGCACCCGGCCACGCGCGCGAACCTGCAGACGCTGCGCGAGCGCGGCGCGATCATCGTCGAGCCGGGCGTCGGGCGGCTCGCCTCCAGGGGGGAGCACGGCGTCGGGCGGCTGGCCGAGCCGGCCGAGCTGCTGGCCGCCTGCGAGGCGGCGCTCGGTGCTGGGACTGCCGCGACGCCCGGCGGCAGCCTCAGCGGAGTGAGCGTCCTGGTCACGGCCGGCGGTACGCGCGAGCCGATCGACAGCGTCCGGTTCCTCGGCAACAGCTCGTCCGGGCGCATGGGCTTCGCGCTCGCCCGGGCGGCGCGCGGCCGCGGGGCCGAGGTCACGCTCCTGGCCGCGAACGTCGCGCTCGAGCGCCCGGCCGGGGTCGCCTGCCGCGAGGTCGTGACCGCCGCTGAGCTGGAGGAGGCCTGCGGGCAGGAGTTCCCGGGCTGCGACGTGCTGCTGATGGCCGCGGCGGTCGCCGACTTCAGGCCCGCCGCGCCCGCCGACGGGAAGATCAAGAAGTCCGGCCACGCGCGCCTCCAGCTGGATCTCGAGGCCACCCCCGACGTGCTCGCCGGCCTGGCCGCCCGCCGCCGCGACGGTCAGACGCTGATCGGCTTCGCGGCCGAGCATGGGGAGGGCGCGGTCGATTGGGGCCGCGAGAAGCTGCTGGCCAAGGGCGTGGACGCCGTGGTGGTGAACGACATCTCGCGCGGGGACATCGGCTTCGAGACCGACGCCAACGAGGTCACGATCCTGACCGCCGGTCCGAACGGGAGCGCCGAGATCGGCGAGCGGCGCGTCCCGCGGGCCTTCAAGGCGGAGATCGCCGAGGCGATTCTCGACACCGTCGAGCAGCTGCGCGCGGAGCGTTAAAATGCCCGACGATGGAGAGCGTGTACGACCTCTACCAGCGCGGCTGCGAGCTGCTTGACCACGGCGACCACGAGGCGGCGACGGTGCCCCTGCAGAAAGCGCGGGACCTCGAGCCGGAGAAGGCCTCGATCCGCGAGACGCTCGGGCGGGCGCTGTTTCACTCGCGTCGCTATGCCGCGGCGGCCAAGGAGTTCCAGGCGGTGGCTCAGAGCGCGCCCACGAACGACTACGCGCTGTTCTGCCTGGGGCGCTCGATGCAGCTGCTGGGGCGCCATCGCGAGGCCTGCAAGCCGCTGGCGCTGGCCTGCTCGCTGCGACCCGAGCGGGCCGACTACCGGCTGTACCGCGACCGTGCCCGCCGCGACGCCGAGCGAGGCTGAGCGAGGCTGAGCGAGAAGGTCAGGGCCGTCCCGATGCTATGCTCGACCGACAGCTTTCGTGCCGGCGTGCAGACGTTGGCAGCAGTACCGAAAGTGGGCGCACGCCCGCTTTTTTTTGCGTAAGGAGTCAGTTGATGAGCGCGCTACAGACAGACATAGAGAGGCGTCTGGCCCAGAGTGAGCCGGATGTCGAGGTGCTGCTCGCCGAGGTTCTCGGGGGCCGCTGCCTGCGTGTGTACATCGATCATCCGGACGGCGTCACGCTGGCCGTGTGCGAACGGGTGACCGCGCTGCTGAGCGAGGAGCGCGAGCGCTACTCGCTTGAGGTCTCCTCTCCGGGCAGCGAACGTCCCCTCACCAAGCCGGCCCACTTTCGCCGGTTCGTCGGCCGGCGCGCCCGCGTGCGCACTCGCCACCCCCGTGCGGCGGTTCACGCCGACGGGCAGAGGGGAGCGGGCGCAAGGCCCGTCCAGAGCTTCACCGGAGAGCTCGTGGGGGCCTCCGAGAGCGAGGTCACCCTCGCCGCCGACGGGGGCGTCATCGCGATCCCCTATTCGGACATCCGCCGTTCGAACCTGATCGAGGAATAGGGCGAGCCATGTCACGCGAAATCCTTGAGGCCATGTACGCGCTGGCGCGCGAGAAGGGGATCGAGCCCGAGAAGCTGATGCTCGCGCTCGAGGACGCCCTGCTGTCGGCATACAAGAAGCAGCCGGGCTCTGCCAAGTACGCGCGCGTGGAGATGGATCGCGAGACGGCCGACTTCAGGGTCATCGAGCTGATCATCCCCGAACGCCTGGAGGCGCATCTGATCGTTGAGACGATCGACGAGGAAACGACGATCGACCCCGAGACCGGCGAGATGCGCGAACCGGAGGAACCGGAAATCGACCCGAAGAAGTTCGCCGAATACCGCGATCAGATCGACGAGCGCGACGTCACGCCCGACGACTTCGGCCGGATCGCCGCGCAGACCGCCAAGCAGGTGATCCTGCAGCGCATCCGCGAGGCCGAGCGCGACATGATGTATGAGGAGTACCGCGACCGCGTGGGCGAGCTGATCACGGGCATCGTGCAGCAGTCGGACTCGCGCTACACGCTCGTGCAGCTGCGCGAACGCGTGGAGGCGCTGCTGCCCAAGTCAGAGCAGGTGGAGGGTGAGCGCTACGACCACTCCCAGCGCATCAAGGCCGTCATCAAGGAGGTCTCCCCGTCAACCAAAGGGCCCGCGATCATCGTCTCCCGGCGTGACCCGGAGCTGATCAAGAAGCTGTTCGAGCTCGAGGTCCCGGAGATCGCCGACGGGCTTGTCGAGATCGCCAACGTGGCCCGCGAGCCCGGCTATCGCTCGAAGATCGCGGTCATCTCCCACACCGACGGCGTCGACCCTGTGGGCGCCTGCGTGGGTCCGCGAGGCTCGCGCGTGCGCATGGTCGTATCCGAGCTGCGCGGCGAGAAGATCGACATCATCCCGTTCAACGACGAGCCCGCCCGGTTCGTCGCCAAGGCTCTGTCTCCAGCACGCGTGCGGGAGGTGCTCGTCGACGATGACGCCAAGCAGGCGACCGTGATCGTGCCCGACGACCAGCTGTCGCTGGCCATCGGCCGCGAGGGTCAGAACGCCCGCCTGGCGGCGCGGCTGACCGGCTGGCGCGTGGACATCCGCTCGGAGACCGAGTTCGCGGCCGAGGAGGCCGAGCACGGCTACGAGGAGGAGGAGGTCCAGGGCCGGTGTGCCGCGGTCCTCTCCAACGGCAGGCGCTGTCCGAACGCCTCACTTCCCGGTTCGCGCTACTGCGGCCTGGACAGCCACCAGGCGCTCGCCGGCATTGCCACCGACAACATCGTCGACCTCGCCCCGTCGGATGCGGCGGCGGAGCCGGCGGTCGAGGACGACGGCGAGGCCGTGCAGGCGCCGGTGCCGGGCGCCGCGTTTGCCGATCCCGCCGAGCAGCTCCACGCGCAGGCTCCGCAAGAGGCCGCCGAGGAGCAGGCGCGATAGGGGTCCGACCCGGCGGGCACACGACCGGGTCGACGCCGTCGGCGCGCAGCGCCGCAGCGGGCGCTCGCTCCCCCCGGCGCCGATGCGTCGGCTGCGGACGGATCGCGCCGAAGTCCGAGCTGTTGCGCGTGGTGGCGCTTGCCGACGGCGAGGGACCCTCGCGGCGGGCGGTCCTCGACCGCGCCGGCACGATGCCCGGCCGCGGCGCCTACCTGTGTGAGGGGCCCGCCGCCGGCGAGCCCGTCGCCGGTTGTCTGAGGCTGGCCACGCGCCGGGGTGGGATCGCCCGCGCGCTGCGCTGCCGGGTGACGATCGACCCGGAGCTCGTAGAATCGGTGAGCCCATGAGCAAGAAGCGAGTGCACGAGATAGCCAAGGAGCAGGGACTGTCCAGCAAGGAGGTGTTGGAGCGTCTGCGCGCCGCCGGCGTCGACGTGAAGGTGGCCGCGTCCTCGGTCGAGGAGGCGGTGGCGTTGAAGGCGCTCAGCACGGGTGCCGCCTCTGCCCCCGCGAGCACGAACGGCGCACCCGCGGCGAGCGCCGCAAACAGCCCTCCCGCAGCCCCGCCGGCCGACGGCGCCGCTCCGGGGCCATCCGGCGAAGCTTCGCCCGGCGCGGCAGCTCGAGCTCCCGCCACGCCCACGCCCACGCCCACGCCCACGCCGGCGCCGGCTGCGGGCGCGCCCGCGCCGGCCACCGCCGAGCGCGTGCGGCCCACGCGCGACTCGCGCACCGGCGAGCGCACCCCCGGAGACGTCGGGCCAGGAGGACGCCGCCGGGTGGTGATCGACTCGCAGGCCTCCCGCCGCCAGCAGGGCGGACCGGCCAATCAGCCCCAGCGGCGCCCACGCCGCGGGCGCCGCCGCCGGGGCACCTACGACGAGACGATCGCTCCGATCGACACCTCGGCGATGGAGGCGACCGACCTGATCCGGGTCAACTCGGGATCGACGGTCAAGGATGTCGCCGAGTACCTCGGCGTGGCGGTGCCCGAGATCATCAAGAAGCTGATGACCCTCGGGGAGATGGCCACGCTCACCCAGACGCTGTCCGACGACGCCATCCAGGTGCTGGCCGAGGAGTTCGACAAGCGGATCGAGATCGTGCACGCGGCCGACGACGTGGAGGTCGAGCCGGTCTTCGAGGACGCCGAGGCGGACCTGATCGATCGCCCGCCGGTGGTCACGATCATGGGTCATGTGGATCACGGCAAGACCTCGCTGCTGGACGCGATCCGCGAGACCGAGGTGGTGGCGGGGGAGGCCGGCGGGATCACCCAGCACATCGGCGCCTACCAGGTGCATCACGGCGGCAAAGAGATCACGTTTCTCGACACCCCCGGCCACGAGGCGTTCACCGCGATGCGCGCCCGCGGCGCCCGGGTGACCGATCTCGCGGTGATCGTGGTCGCCGCCGACGATGGCGTAAAGCCCCAGACCGAGGAGGCGATCGACCACGCTCGCGCTGCCGAGGTGCCGATCGTGGTGGCGGTGAACAAGATCGACAAGGAGGGCGCCCAGCCCGAGCGCGTGCGCACCGAGATGACCCAGCTCGGCCTGCAGCCCGCCGAGTGGGGTGGCGATGTCGAGTTCGTCGACGTGAGCGCCAAGACCCGCGAGGGCCTCGACGCGCTGCTCGACACGATCCAGGTGGTCACAGACCTGGAGGAGCTGAAGGCCAACAGCGACGCTGAGGCCTCGGGCACCGTGATCGAGTCAAAGCTCGACCCCGGACGGGGACCGGTGGTGAGCGTGCTGATCCAGCGGGGAACGCTGCGGGTGGGCGACGCGCTCGTGGCGGGCGCGCACTTCGGGCGGGTACGCGCGATGCACGACTTCGTTGGAGCCCGCGTCAAGCGGGCCACGCCCGGACAGCCCGTTGAGATGCTCGGCTTCGATGGCGTGCCGGAGGCCGGTGAGATCGTACGGGTGGTCGAGAATGAGCGGCGCGCCCGCCAGCTCGCCGGTGAGCGTGCCAATCGCCTGAAGACCGAGGCGCTCGCCCGGCGCTCTGGCCGGAAGGTGTCGCTGGAGGATGTGTTCAAGCTCGCCCAGGAGGGCGCTGTCAAGGAGCTGGCCCTCGTCGTCAAGGCGGACGTTGCCGGATCGCTCGAGGCGATCGAGGACGAGATCGCAAAGCTCCCCCAGCAGGAGGTGGCGGTCAACCTCATCCACCGCGGCGTCGGCGGCATCAACGAGTCAGACGTCATGCTCGCCGCGGCCTCCAACGGGGTGATCCTCGCGTTCAACGTGCGCCCCGTCGGCGACGCCCGCCAGATCGCCGATCGCGAGGGCGTCGAGATCCGCTCCTACGCGGTGATCTACCGGGCGATCGAGGAGCTGCGCGCTGCGATGCAGGGAATGCTCGAGCCGGCCGAGGTGGAGACGCCGCTGGGTCAGGCGGAGGTCCGCCAGTTGTTCAAAGCCTCGCGGATCGGCACGATCGCCGGCTCGTTCGTGACGGAGGGGAAGGTCACGCGCGGGTCGAGGGTACGGGTCGTGCGCGACGGCACCGTGATCTACGACACGGTCATCGACAGCCTGCGCCGCTTCAACGACGACGCGCGCGAGGTCTCAAGCGGCTTTGAGTGCGGCATCGTTCTGGCGAACTTCCAGGACCTCCATGAGGGCGACGTGCTCGAGACCTACGAGACGCGCCTGCAGGAGCGCGAGCTGTCCTCCTGAGGAGGCTCGCGGCTCGGCTGACTGGGCGCGCTCATGCAACGCGACGGCGGCTGGAGGGCGGGGAGATAGGATGAGCACACCTCGTATTCGTCGCGTCGACGAGGCGATTCGGCAGGTGCTGGGTGACGCGCTAGCGGGAGACTTGAAGGACCCTCGAGTGGGATTCGTAACTGTGACCGATGTCAGAACGAGTGTCGATCTGCGCCATGCGCGGGTGTATGTGAGCGTGCTCGGCGAGGGCGGGCGGCCGTCTGAGGCGATCGAGCGCGAGGCGACGCTCGAGGGCCTGCGCAGCGCCCACGGCTTCCTGCAGGGACGCGTGGCGGGCGAGCTGCGGCTGAAGCGCACCCCGGCACTCGAGTTCTTCTACGACGACACGACCGATCGGGCGCTGCGCGTCGATGCGCTGATCGAGGAGGGTCCTTCCGCGTGAGCGCCGGCCCGAGCCCCGAGCAGAGCAGGGAGGTCACGCGCGAGCGGGTGCTCGCGCGGATCCGCGAGGACTCCCGGTTCGTGCTCGCTGCGCACGAGAATCCCGACGGGGATGCGCTGGGGTCGCTGGTGGGGATGCAGGGGCTTCTGACGGCGCTCGGCAAGGACTCCGAGATGTTCATCGCCCCGCACGACCTGCCGCTGCCGATCGAGTACCGCATCTTCCCGCTCGACGGCCTGATCCAGTCGCCGCCGGCCGACATCGCCGAGCGCACGGTGGTGTTCCTGGACTGCGGCAACATCGACCGCAACTCCGCGAGCGTGCTGCGCGACGGCCGGCATCTGCTGAACCTCGACCACCACCACGACAACACGCGCTTCGGCACGCTCGACTACGTCGTGCCCGAGGCCTCCTGCACGGCGGAGATCGTGTGGGACCTGATGCACGGGCTGGGCGTGCGCCCGTCGCCCGCGGTGGCGCAGGCGCTGTACGTCGGGCTGATCACCGACACCGGGCGGTTCATGTATGAGAACACCGGCCCGCGCGCGCACCAGATGGCCGCCGAGCTGATCGAAGCGGGCGTGGACGTGCAGCTGGTGTACCGCCAGCTGTATGAGGAGATGCCGCCCGGCAAGCTCGCCCTGCTCGCGCTCGCGCTCGCGCAGATGCAGCGCTTCGACTCCGGCGAGCTCACGATGGCGGCGCTGAGCGCCTCGGACTTCGACAGGGCCGAGGCCGAAGAGAGCTATTCCGAGGGCATCATCGACCAGCTGCGGGCGCTGCAGGGCACGAAGGTGGCGGCGCTCGTGCGCGAGCTGCGAAGCGGGGAGCGCAAGGGACAGCACAAAGTGTCGCTGCGGGCCACCGACGACGACGTCGACGTGTCGGTCATCGCCCGTGCCCAGGGGGGCGGGGGACACCGGCGCGCTGCGGGCTTCTCGACGACGCTCGAGCCGGAGGAGCTGATCGCGTTCCTGCGCGGAGCGATCGCTTCCCAGCTGCACGAGACGTCCGAGACGAGCACCGCTCCGACGCTCGCCTGAGAAGGGTTAAAGGCGCCCGATGGACGGCGTCCTTCTGATCGACAAGCCTGCGGGGATGACATCGCACGACGTGGTGGCGGCCGTCCGGCGCTCGCTGGGGGGCGTCCGGACAGGCCACGCCGGGACCCTCGATCCGTTCGCGACGGGACTGCTGCTCGTGCTGGTGGGCAGGGCGACGAAATCACAGCGCACCATGATGGAGCTGCCCAAGCGCTATCAGACGGTGGCGCGGCTCGGGGCGACGTCGAGCACCGGCGATACCGAGGGCGAGATCACCGAGACCGGATATGAGCCGCCCGATCCGCCGCAGCTGCCGACCGGCGAGGTGCGCCAGCGGCCGCCGATCTACTCGGCGGTGAAGGTTGGAGGAGAGCGCGCCTACCGGCGCGCTCGTCGCGGCGAGCGCGTGGAGATGCCCGAGCGAATCGTGACCGTCCACCGCTTCGAGCAGCTGTGGCGCGAGGAGGGCGCGGCCGACGGCGAGGATGGCGGCCCCGCCCGCCCGCCGCGGGCGGGTTTTGAGATCGAATGCGGCTCGGGCACCTATGTCCGCTCGCTGATCGCGGACCTGAACGATGCCTACTGCCTCGAGCTCCGGCGCACCGCCATCGGCCCCTTCGAGGTGGCCGACGCCGTCGCCCCGCCGCGACGCGGGCAGCCCTGGCGCGATCCCCCCCTGATCGCGCTCGAGGACGCCCTGAGGATGCTGGGCGGCTCCGAGCCGGTTCCGAGGAGGTTCTAAGCTGTGAGGCCGTGAAGGTCACCCGCCTGCCCGACGTCGTGCGAGGAGACGAGCGCAGTGTCGCGGTGGGGACCTTCGACGGGGTGCACCTGGGCCACCGGGAGGTGATCCGTGGCTCTCAGACGGTGCTCACATTCGATCCGCACCCGGTCTCGGTGGTCGCCCCCCAGCACACGCCCAAGCTGCTGACCACGTTCGAGCGCAAGGCCGAGCTGATCGCCTCGCTCGGGGTGCAGGAGCTGATCGTGATCCCGTTCGACGCCGAGTTCGCCAGGCGCTCGGCCGAGGATTTCGTCGATGGCGTGCTCGTTGGGGCGCTCGGGGCCACGCGGGTGGCGATCGGCGAGAACTTCCGCTTCGGGCACAAGGCGCAGGGCGATTCGAAGCTGCTCGCGGGCGATTCGCGCTTTCAGACCGTGGTGCACCCGCTGCTCGAGGTTGACGGGGAGATCGTGTCCTCGAGCCATATCCGGGGGCTCGTGCTGGCGGGCGAGGTCGGCGAGGCCGACGCGCTCCTTGGCAGCCCCTTTCAGCTGGAGGGCGAGGTCGTGCACGGTGATGAGCGCGGGCGCGAGCTTGGCTTTCCGACCGCGAACCTCGTTCCCGACGAGGCGCTTGCCTGCCCCGGCCACGGGGTCTACGCGTGCCTTGCCGATGGGCGGCCCGCCGCGGTGAGCATCGGCGTGCGCCCGACCTTCAAGACCGGTAGGGGGGAGCTGATCGAGGCCTACCTGCTCGACTTCGACGGCGACCTGTACAGCAGGAAGCTGCGCGTCGAGTTCCTCGAGCGCCTGCGCGGCGAGCGGCGCTTTCCCACTCGCGAGGCGCTCATCGAGCAGATGCACAGCGACGTCGAGCGCACGCGCGAGCTGCTCGGCCCGACCCGCACGGGCGCGTAGCCCGGAGCGCTCGGCGGTGAAACCGGCGCCTGTGCTCTGCTAGCGTGTTCCCGCCTATGACTGCGATAACAACTGAGCGAAAGCGCGAGATCGCCACGAAGTTCGGCGCCAACGAGAAGGACATGGGTTCGACCAAGGTCCAGATCGCGCTGCTCACCGAGCGCATCAACCACCTGACCGAGCATCTGCGCGAGCAGAGCAAAGACCACCACTCGCGCCGGGGCCTGTTGATGCTCGTCGGGCGCAGGCGCCGTTTCCTGGCCTACCTGCAGCGCCGCGACCTCGAGGGGTACCGCGCGCTGATCAAAGAGCTCGGCCTCAGAAAGTGACGGTCATCTCCCCGGGCACGCCGGCGCCGGCCTTCAGGCTGATGCGGGAGGACGGGGAGGGCTTCACCGAGGAGGATCTGCAGGCAGAGAAGACGATGCTCGTCTTCTACCCGTTCGCGTTCAGCCCGGTGTGCACCGAGCAGCTGCAGCTGTATGAGGGGGTGCTGGGCGAGCTGGAGGAGCAGGGCGCGACGCTGTACGGCGTCTCCTGTGACTCGGTGTGGTCTCAGAAAGCGTTCAAGGAGAAGCTTGAGGTGAGCAGCCCCCAGCTGTCGGACTTCGAGCCGAAGGGCGCGGGCTGCGCCGCCCTTGGAGTGCTCCACGAGGGCGGATTCCCGCAGCGGGCGCTGATCGCGATCGGCCCCGACGGGGTCGTGCGCTGGAGCTATCAGGCGCCGTCGCCGGGCGAGTTGCCCGGCTTGGACCTGCTGCGCGAGGGCCTCGCCGCGCTCTGAACCCCCTCGGCCCGCCGGGGCGCTCGCAGAACGCCCGCAGCCAGCGGTGAACAAGAGGCCACGGCGACGGGTTCGCCGGCCAGCGTCCGCTAAGCTCGGTCCGTTCGGATACGAGAAAAAGAAAACGGACCGCCGACCGACGGGCGGAACAGGAAGGTAGTGAATATGAGTAGTGATGCCGTTACGCGGGTCTCCGTGACGATTGCGGGCAGCGAGATCTCGCTTGAGACCGGCAGGATGGCCAAGCAGGCCTCTGGAGCAGTGGTCGTCCGCCAGGGCGACACGATGGTGCTTGCGACCGCCGTCGCCGGATCTGTGCGCGACGTGGACTTCCTCCCCCTGACGGTGGACGTCGAGGAGCGCATGTACGCCACCGGGAAGATTCCCGGATCCTTCTTCAAGCGCGAGGGCCGCCCGGGAGAGAAGGCGACGCTCACCGCGCGCATGATCGACCGCCCCCTGCGCCCCCTGTTTCCAAAGGACTGGCGCTATGACACCCAGCTCGTGGCGATCCCCATGTCGATCGACCACGTCCACCCCTACGACATCCTCGCCATGAACGGCGCCTCGGCCGCGGTGATGATCTCCGACATCCCGTTCCCCACGCCCGTGGGCGCGGTGCGGATCGGAAAGATCGACGACGACTTCGTCGTCAACCCGAGCGAGGAGGACCTCGTCTCCGCCGACGGCACCAGCGGCGACTCCGAGGGCAGATCCGAACTCGACCTGATCGTGGCGGGCACCGAGGAGGCCATCCTAATGGTCGAGGCCGGCGCCAACGAGATTCCCGAGGCGGAGATCCTCGACGCCCTCGACATCGCACACGCGGAGATCAAGAAGCTGTGCGCGATGCAGCGTGAACTCGCCGACAAGGTCGGCAAGACAAAGAAAGTGTTCGAGACGATCGGCGTCGACCCCGAGATCCTCGAGGCGATTCGCGACTCCCACGGGGCGGCGCTCGACGACGCCACCCAGGTCGAGGACAAGCTCGAGCGCCAGGAGGCGACCACCGCGGTGGAGAGCGCCATCCTCGAGCAGCACGCCCCGCCCGCGCCGGACGGCGCATCCGAGGACCAGTTGCGCGCCGCCAAGGAGCGCCGCGCCGCGGTGAAGCTCGCTTTCGAGTCGCTCGAGAAGTCGATCATCCGCGAGCGCATCGCCATCCACAAGAAGCGCCCGGATGGCCGTGCCGAGGACGAGATCCGCGACATCTCGATTGAAGTCGGCGTCACGCCGCGCACGCACGGCTCGGCGCTGTTCACGCGGGGCCAGACCCAGGCCCTCAGCGTCGCCGCGCTGGGCACGCTCAAGGAGGAGATGCGCCTTGACACGCTCGGACTGGAGACCAAAAAGTACTACTGGCACCACTACAACTTCCCGCCGTTCTCGGTGGGAGAAGCGGGCCGCATGGGCGGGGTCAAGCGCCGCGACATCGGCCACGGAGCTCTGGCCGAGCGGGCGCTCGCACCGATGGTGCCCTCGATCGAGGACTTCCCATACTCGATTCGCGTCGTCTCGGACATCCTCGAGTCGAACGGCTCCTCCTCGATGGCCTCGGTGTGCGGCTCCTCGCTGTCGCTGATGGACGCCGGCGTGCCGATCAAGCGGCCGGTCGCTGGCATCGCGATGGGCCTGATCAAGGAGGGCAATGACTACATCGTCCTGACCGACATCGCGGGAGTCGAGGACCACCTCGGAGACATGGACTTCAAGGTGGCCGGCACCGAGCGCGGCATCACGGCGCTTCAGATGGACATCAAGATCTCAGGCGTCACGTTCGACATCCTGCGCGACGCCCTCACCCAGGCCAATGCGGCGCGCACGTTCATCCTGGGCAAGATGGCCGCGGCCATCGACGGTCCGCGCGAGCAGCTCAGCCAGTTCGCGCCGCGCATCCAGACGATCCAGATCGACCCGTCGCAGATCGGGCTTCTGATCGGCAAGGGCGGCGAAACGATCCGGGCCCTGTCGGAGGAGTTCGAGTCCCAGATCGACGTCAACGACGACGGCCAGGTGCTGGTCTACTCAGCCAACGGAGAGCTCGGCGATGCGCTCGTCGAGCGCGTGCGGATGATGATGAAGGAGGTCGAGGTCGGCGACGAGTACGTCGGCAAAGTGGTCAAGACGACCACCTTCGGCGCGTTTATCGAGCTGGCAAAGGGCACCGACGGGCTGCTGCACATCTCAAACGTCTCGCCCGGCCAGCGTGTGGAGACCGTGGAGGACGTGCTCAACAAGGGCGACGAGATCAACGTGCGCGTGGTGGAGGTGGACCGCGAGCGCGGTCGCATCGGCCTGCGGCTCACCGACGACCCCGACATCGCCGGCAAGTCCGTCGAGGAGCTCGCCGGGGTCGGCACGGGCGGCGGCGGCGGCGGGCGCGCTCCGCGCGAGGGCGCTGCGCGCAACGGCCGCGAGCGCTCCGGGCGCGGGCCCCGGCGCGACCGGGAGCGGAGCTCCTCCCGCCCGCGTCAAGGGCGCGAGCGTGACTGAACCCTGAGGGTTCATGCCTGAGCATCAGACCACCACGCTTGAGAACGGCGTGAGAGTAGTCACCGAGCGCCTGCCCAGCGTGCGCTCGGTGGCCCTCGGCTTCTGGATCCGCACCGGCTCCGTGGCCGAGGATGAGGATCAGGCGGGCATCTCCCATCTGCTCGAGCACATGCTGTTCCGCGGCACCGACCGCTATGGATCGGAGGAGATCGACCAGATCTTCGACGCGATGGGCGCCGAGGTGAACGCGGGGACCGACAAGGAAGCGACGTCCCTCTACACACGCGTGCTCGACCGCCACCTCGAGCGCGCGTTCGACGTGATGGGCGACATGGTCTGGCGCCCGCGCTTCGGCGAGCTCGAGGCCGAGCGCGAGGTCGTGCTCGAGGAGATCGCGATGTATGAAGACGATCCCCAGGACCGGGTGTTCGACCTGCTCGGCGAAGCCGTGTTCGGGCGACACCCGCTGGGGCGCCCGGTGATCGGCACCGCCGACGTGGTCGCAGCGGCCACCCGCGAGCAGCTGAGCTCCTTCCACGCCGAGCGCTACCTGCCCCACAGCATCGTGATCGCGGCGGCCGGGTCGGTCGACCACGACGACCTGGTTGCGATGGCCGGCGCGGCAGCCGCCCGGCCCGCGCTGTCGCTGGCGGGGCCGGCAGGAGCCGGAGCCGTGGGCGCCGTTCCGGGATCCGCGCGACGCGCGGCCGAGGCGCCGCCGGACTTCGCGCGCCGCGTTCGCTTCCTTGAAAAAGACACCGAGCAGTACCACGTGTGCATCGGAGGGGCGGGAATGGCCCATGACGATGAGCGCCGGTTCGCGATGCGGGTGCTCGAAGGCGTGCTCGGCGGCACATCATCGTCGAGGCTCTTTCAGGAGGTTCGCGAGCGCCGGGGACTCGCCTATTCGGTGTTCTCGTTCTCCAACCTGTACGCGCGCACCGGCGAGGTGGGGCTGTATCTGGGCACTCGCCCCGAGAACCTCGGCGAGGCCCTGTCGGTGGTCGCGGCCGAGCTCGAGCGGTGCGTGTCCGACCCGGCCGAGGAGGAGGAGCTGAGCCGCTCGCGCGAGAACCTCAAGGGGAGGGTGGTGCTCGCGCTCGAGTCGACATCGGCGCGCATGAGCCGCCTCGGCGCGTCCCTCTTGAGCGGACTGCCGATACTGCCGGTGGATGAGGTGATCGAGCGGATTGACGCGGTGGGTGTCACAGAGCTCGCCGAGCTCGCGGGCGAGCTGTTCACCGCCGAGCGCCTGTCGGTGGCGGGCGTCGGACCCGACCGGGAGGCCTTTCACGCGGCCATCGAGCCGTTGAGCGCCGGCGCGCCGGCGGCTCGCCAGCTGAGCGATGACGCGCCCGAGCAGGTCACGGCCTAGGCGCTCGAATGATCCGGGTGGCGGTCGCGGGCGCGGCGGGACGTATGGGCGAGACGGTGTGCGCGGCGATCGCGGGCGCGGAGGACATGGAGCTCGTCGGGCGCGCGGATCCGCTGCTCGGGACGACGCTCGAGGAGGTGCTGGACGCGGCCGAGGTCGTCGTTGACTTCACGCGCCCGGACACGGCTCTTCAGAACGCCGTCGCCTGCGTCGGCGCGGGCGTGCACGTGGTGATCGGCACCACGGGGTTCGATCCCGCTCCGCTGCTTGAGGCCGGCGCCGCGAGAGAGCGTCCGGGCGCCAACGTCATCGTCGCTCCCAACTTCGCGATCGGCGCGGTGCTGATGATGCGCTTCGCCGCCGAGGCGGCCCGGCACATGGCAAAGGCCGAGATCATCGAGCTGCATCACGACGGAAAGCTCGACGCCCCCAGCGGCACGGCGGCGCGCACGGCGGCGCTGATGGCAAGCGCGAGCGGGCACGGCCCGCCCCCGATCCATTCCGTTCGCCTGCCCGGGCTGGTCGCCAATCAGGAGGTCATCCTCGGCGATCTCGGTCAGACGCTCACCATCCGCCACGACACCATCAGCCGGGAGTCGTTCATGCCGGGCGTGCTGCTCGCGGTGCGCAGGGTGGGCAGCCTCTCAGAGCCGGTCGTGGTGGGCCTTGAGAACCTGCTGTTCTGAGAGCGTGCGGCGTGGGCGAAAGCCAGTGAGGAGGCCGAGCATCGCCGCCGCGACGACGATCGCCGCAATCCTCGTCATCGCGACCGGCTGCGGCTCGAGCGGAGCCCATGCGAAGCCCGCGAAGCCGAGCGCGGCCCCGGCAGCCGGTGTCCCCGCCGAGGTCGCGGCGCTTTGAAGATCGAGTACCGCTCGCTCGAGTCGGCCACGCGCGTTCCGCACACCTTCACGACACAGTAGACCGCGGCACTCGCCGCCGGCAGGCAGAACAGGCTGTGGAACTTCATCGAGCTCTTCTACCACGAGCAGGGCAGGGAGAACAGCGGATACGTGACCGAAGACTTCCTGCAGGGGCTCGCCCAGCAGGTGCCCGGGCTGAACCTGATCGCCTGGAGCGTCGCACGCAACGACCCGCAGCTCGCCAAGCTGGTCTCGAGCGATGAGCGGACCGCCGTGAGCGTCGGCTTCAGGGCCACGCCCGGGTTTCTGTTCGCCAACGCCGCCGGGAACCTGCGGGCGCTCCAGCCGCGGACGCTGACCGAGGTGGCTCCCTACGCCGCCGGCATCAAGGAGATGTTGCGCCTCGATCAGCGGCGGCGCCTTGGCGGTCCGCTCGTGTCCTCCTCCTAGCCGTGGGAAACTGTGCGCGCGTGGAATACTCCAACCCATGATCGAGCTCGGCACCATCCTGACGGCGATCGTCACACCCTTCGACCGTGCCGGGAGGGTCAACGAGGAGTCCTTCGTGGCGTTGATGGGCCACCTGGCCGAGAACGGCTCGGACGGGTTCGTCGTGGCCGGCACGACGGGCGAGGCCTCGACGATGACAGACGAGGAGCAGCTGGGGCTGATCGAGCTGGCCGTCTCAGAGCGCTCGCAGGGCAAGACCATCATCGCCGGCACCGGCACCAACGACACCCGCCAGGCGGTGTATCTCACCGAACGGGCCACGGCGCTGGGCGTTGACGCGGTGCTGTCGGTGACCCCCTACTACAACAAGCCGAGCCGCCTCGGCCTGAGACGCCACTACGAAGCCGTCGCGGCAGCCACCGACAAGCCCACCCTGCTTTACAACATCCCCGGGCGCACGGCGACGAACATGCCTCCCGACCTGCTGGCAGAGCTCGCCCAGATCGATGGCATCGAGGGGGTCAAGCAGGCCAACGCCGAGGAGCTTCAGGAGATCGACGGGCTGGCGCTGTACGCCGGCGACGATGGGACGTTCGCCCGCACCCTGGACATGGGCGGCGCGGGAGGAATCCTCGTGGCCAGCCACATCGTGGGCAACGAGATGCGCCGGATGGTCGATGAGCCCGAGCGCCGGGCGGAGATCGACGCGTCGCTCAGCGACGTCTACGAGACGCTGTTCATGACCTCGAGCCCGACCTGCACCAAGGCCGCGCTGAACCTGCTCGGCCACGACGTCGGCGGCCTGCGGCTGCCCCTCGTCGAGGTCACCGAGTCCGAGCAGGCCGTCGTACGAGCGATGCTCGAGCGACATCATCTGCTCCCGCCGGACGGCTTGGCGGCGTCGAGTGATGAGGCTCGGCGCCCATCGGACGGCGAGACCGCCGAACCGTCACTGCGGGCCCCCGGCGCGTGAGCTCACTGCGCGTCCTTCCCCTCGGGGGACTTGGAGAGATTGGCAAGAACATGACGGTCGTCGAACACGACGGGCGCATCGTGGTGGTCGACGTGGGGCTGCGCTTCCCGACTCCGGAGATGGTCGGGATCGACCTGGTGCTGCCCGACTTCTCATATCTGCGCGAGCGGGCCAGGGACATCGAGGCGATCGTCGTGACCCACGGCCACGAGGACCATCTCGGCGCGCTGCCGTTCGTTCTGCGCGAGCTCGGGGACGCCCACATGCCGCCCGTGTACGGCGGCGCCCTGACGATCGCGATGGCGCGCTCGAAGTTGGACGAGCACAAGCTGCGCGATGTCGAGCTGAACGAGGTCGACGTCGCCGACACGCTCGAGCTGGGGCCCTTCTCGATGGAGATGGTGCACATGACCCACTCGATCCCGGACTCGAGCGCCGTCGCGCTCGGGACCTCGCTCGGGACGGTGCTGATCACCGGCGACTACAAGTTCGACCAGACGCCGGTGGACGGCCCGCCGGCGGACGTCTCGCGCCTGGCCGAGCTCGGCCGGGAGGGCGTGCTGCTGCTGTGCGGTGACTCCACGAACGTGGACCGCGCGGGGTTCTCGACCTCGGAGTCGGTGGTGGGGCCCCATCTCGAGGATGTGTTCGCCCACTGCGAGGGGCGGATCGTGGTGACGAGCTTCGCGTCGAACATCCACCGTGTGCAGCAGGTCGTGGACGCGGCCGCCGCGCTGGATCGCAAGGTCGCGCTCGTCGGGCGCTCGATGCGCAAGAACGTCGGCATCGGCAGGACGCTCGGCCACATCGAGATTCCCGATGGCCTGCTGGTCGGGCCCCGCGAGATCGAGGACTTCCCCGATGAGCGCGTCGTGATCATCTCGACCGGCTCCCAGGGTGAGCCACTGTCGGCGCTCAGGCGGATGGCCTACCGCGACCATCGCCAGGTGCAGCTGCATCGCGGCGACACCGTCGTGTTCTCGGCGACGCCGATCCCGGGCAACGAGCGCGCCGTCAACGAGACGATCGACCGCCTCTACCACATCGGCTGCGAGGTGGTGACCACCGCCGATGCCCCGGTGCACGCCTCCGGACACGGCTATGCCGAGGAGATCAAGCTGATGCTGAATCTCGTCAAGCCGCGCTACGTGATGCCATTCCACGGCGATTTCAAGCGGCTGCGGCTGCATGCCCAGCTGGCCGAAGCCGTGGGCGTGGCGCCCGAGGACATCTTCCAGGGCGAGAACGGGCTGCCGCTCGACATCGACGAGCGCCGCGCGCGCTTCGGCAAGCCCGAGCCCTCGGGAATGATCTTCGTCGACGGCGTCGAGATCGGGGACATGGCCGATGTCGCCCTGCGCGACAGGCGCATGCTGTCGGCCGACGGGATCTTCATCGTGGTTGTCACGATCGCCGAGCAGGACGGACGCTCGGTCGCCGACCCCGAGGTGATCTTCCGCGGCGTCCCGTTCCTCGATCAGGCCGATGAGCTGCTCGAGGAGATCCGGGGAACGATCGACGCCACGCTGCGCCGGGCGGCCAAGGAGGAGATCCACGAGGTCGACCTCCTGCAGCAGCTGCTGCACGACGATCTGGCGAAGCTAGTCTATGACCGTCTGAAGCGGCGGCCGATGGTGCTGCCCGTCGTCGTCGAGGTCTGACGCCGCCGGCAGGCGCACGACGAAGCGAGCGCCGCTGCCCTCGGCGGCGGTCTCCAAGGTGACACTGCCGCCGTGGGACTCGGCGACGGCCCGGACTATCGCCAGGCCGAGTCCGAATGAGCGGCCGCGGTCCCCGGCCCCGCGGACGAAACGCTCGAACAGGTTGTTCGCGAGCTCGGGAGGCACGCCCGGGCCGTTGTCCTGCACGACCAGCATTGCCTGGCCCTCCGCGTTGGAGGTCCACACGCTGATCTTGGTGTGAGCGGGGGTATGGCGCAGGGCGTTTTCAAGCAGATTGATGACGAGACGGTGGAGCTCGTCGCGGGCGGCCTGCACGACGACCGGATGGACGTCGAGCTCGATCTCATGCTCGCCGCTCACCGGCCCTAGCTCGCTCGCCGCTTCGACGACGATCTCCGCAAGGTCGCAGCGCTCGCGGGGAACGACGCGCCCGACGTCGGTGCGCGCCAGCAGCAGCAGGTCGGCCACGAGGCGGCGCATGCGCTGGGAGGAGCGAAGCGCCGAGCGCGCGGCATCGCCCTGGTCGCCGTGCAGGGATTCGGCCAGCAGCTCGAGGTTGGCAAGGACGCTCGTCAAAGGCGTTCGCAGCTCGTGCGAGGCGTCGGCGACGAACTGACGCTGGCGTGCGAGCGTGGACTCCGTTTCCGTGCGCGCGGCATCGAGCTCCTGGAGCATGCCCTCGAGCGTTCGCGCCAGCTCGGCGACCTCGTCGTCGGCGGCGGGCTGGGGCACGCCGCGGGAGGGATCGCGGGTGCGGGTGATTTCCTCGGCGGTGGACGTGAGCTGCGCGATCGGCGCCATCGCGCGCCGCGCGATCATCATCCCGGCCAGCAGTGCCAGGCCCGTTCCCGCGAGCACCCCGAGCAGCAGGAACAGCTCCACGCGCGCGACCGTCGCCTCGGTGTCCGATACCCGTTGGCCGTACTGGATGATCATCCGGCCGATGAGCTCGTCTGTGCCGTAGATCCGGACCGCCGCCGTACGGCTGAGCACGCGGTAGCCGTTGATCGTGGCCGGCTGAGAACGCGGGACTCCCAGCGGCGTCGTTTTCTGCGTCGGTTCCTGCGCGACCAGGGTTCCGCCGAGGGTGAAGATCTTGATCACGGCGTGATCGGACGGCGAGGCGAAGTCCGCCAGCGGCGGCTGGATCGTCACGATCCGGTAGTTGGTCGGGTCCACTTTTATGCTCAGTACGGACGGCAGCTGGTCGGCCGTCTCGCTGACCTGGCGGTTGAAGTCGTCGCGAACCCGATGCACGGTCAGCGAGCCGATCGCGATCGCGAACACGCACAGGATCACGAACGTGAGCAGGGCCGAGACGCCGGCCAGGCGAACGCGTATCGGCAGCCGGTCAAAGCTCGCGGAGACGCGCGCGCTCACGCGGCGGGGGAGAAGTCGGAACCTAGGCGCGGAGGACGTAGCCGGCTCCCCGGATCGTGTGCAGCAATCGCGGCTCATCCTCGGCCTCGAGCTTGCGGCGCAGATTGGAGACGAATACCTCGATGGTGTTCGTGGTGGAGAAGGGGTCGTATCCCCATACCTCGTCCAGCAGGCGCTGCCGGGAGATGACGATACGCTCGTTGCGCATCAGGTACTCGAGCAGCTCGAACTCCCGCTGGGTGAGCTCGATCGAGCGCTCACCGCGGGTCACCTCGTGGGTGTCCGCGTTCAGCGACAGGTCGCCCACCCGCAGCGGCGCTGAGCCGCGAGGAGGGCGCCGGCGCAGCAGGGCGCGCATGCGCGCGAGCAGCTCCTGGCGCTCGAAGGGCTTGACGAGGTAGTCATCCGCGCCCGCGTCCAGTCCCTCGACGCGCGACTCGAGCGCGTCGCGGGCGGTGAGGATCAGGATCGGCACATCGTCATCCGCGCGCAGCGCGCGCGCCACGTCCACTCCGTCGATCTCGGGCAGGCCGAGATCGAGGATCACCAGATCGGGCATGAATGAGCGACCGTGCTCGAGCGCGGCCTTGCCGTCGGCCACGGCGCGCACCTCATAGCCCTCCATGCGCAGGGAGCGCTGGAGTGCCTGGGCGATGTCCTCGTCGTCCTCGACCACGAGGACGCGGGGTGCTCGGGAGAACTCGTTCATTGTCTTTATGTAGCTGTGAGCGCTAAAGCGATGGTAAGGCCCACGGGCAGGTTACGGGGGACTGGCGTCGAAGTTGCGCTGGATGCCCGCTACACGAAAGCGCGGAAGCACCCGCACGCCCGCGGCAAGAAGGAGGGCCCGGCCGCGACCCCGCCGCCGCCGCGCCCACGGGCTGAGGGGTATCGGGCGCTCGGCCTTCGGGCGTCTGTCGAGCATGCCGGTGCTCGACCAGCGCGGGCGCGATGTGCTCGGCCTGGCCCTCGCGGCCGTCGGCGTGTTCATGGGGTTCGTCCTGTATGGCGGCTGGGATGGGGGACGTGCCGGGCACGGCCTTGCCGTGGCCTTGGGCTGGGTGCTCGGCCGAGCCCGGGTACTGGCGCCCGTCACCCTCGTGGCCGCAGGCGGGCTGCTGCTGCTGCGTCCCGTGCTCCCGGCCATCCGGCCCCTTCGCGCGGGCGTCATCTGTCTGTTCGCCACATTCACGCTTGCCCTGGCCGCCGGCACGCTCGGCGTGAGCTCCGGCTCTCCCGACAGCGCGGAGGCCTGGAAATCCTCCGCGCTTCAGAGCCACGGCGGGGTGGTCGGCGAGGCCCTCTTCCAGGCGGCTCATAGGTTCGTGGGCGGCCTCGGCGTCGACATCCTCGCGCTGTTCCTGCTGCTGGCCGCGGTGGTCCTGCTCACCGGCGCCTCGCTGGCGGGCGCGCTCCGCACGACCGGCAGTGGACTGATCGACACCACGCGGAGGATGCGCGCGCTCGGCGCCGCGCGCCCTTCGCGGGCCGCACAGCCTCAACCCGCGCCCGCCGGCATCGAGCCCGCAGGGGACCTCGCCGCCGAGCCCCTGGGCGTGTCGGTCCCCGAGCCGCTCCCCGAGGAGCTGATCGTGCGCTCCACACACGTGGAGGGACCATCACAGGAGGACCGCCGCCGGCCCGACCCCGCCGGCGAGGATGTCATCGCGAGCGCCTCCGGCGGCGCCGGGGACGCCGACGCCGAACGCGCCGGCGACGCTTATCGGGCCGAGGAGGAGGAGATCGCCGGAGTGGCACATGCCGATCCTGCGTCCCTGACCCCGCGGGGCAGGCTTCGCGAAGCCGTCACCGAGGATCCCGACTTCGCGTGGGAGCTGCCGAACGCCGCGAAGCTACTGACGCGCTCGACCGGCGAGCAGGCCCGCCCGGACACCGCCGGGCAGGAGCGGATCGCGACCAGCCTGGTCGAGGCCCTCGGCCACTTCGGCGTGCAGGCCAAGGTGATCGGGACCGTCGCGGGACCGCACATCACGCGCTATGAACTGAGGCTCGCACCGGGCACGAAGGTCGCAAAGGTCGCCCAGCTGAAGGACGACCTGGCCTACGCGCTGGCGGCCACGGACATCCGCATCCTCGCCCCGATTCCCGGCAAGCAGGCGGTCGGCGTCGAGGTGCCCAACGCCCACAGGCGGATCGTCAGGCTGGGAGACGTCTTCCAGGAGCCGCCCAAGGACTGGTCGCCGCTGACGGTGTGGCTGGGCAAGGACGTGGCCGGCAAGGCGATCGGAGCCGATCTGGCGAAGATGCCGCACCTGCTCGTGGCCGGCACCACGGGGGCGGGCAAGTCGGGGGCGATCAACGCGATGCTCTCGAGCGTGCTGCTGCGCGCCACGCCGCACGAGGTGCGCCTCGTGCTGGTTGACCCCAAGCAGGTGGAGCTCAACCACTACGAGTCGATTCCCCATCTGCTCACTCCGGTGATCACCAGCCCGCGGATGGCGGCGAACGCGCTGCAGAATCTCGTCAAGGAGATGGAGCAGCGCTACGGCATCATGTCGCTGGCGCGCACCCGCAGCCTGATCGAGCTCAACCGGTCACGGGCCAAGCGCGAGGAAGCGCCGCTGCCCTACATCCTGTGCGTGATCGACGAGCTCGCGGACCTGATGATGGTCGCGCCGGCGGATGTGGAGGATTCGATCATCCGCCTTGCCCAGAAGGCACGGGCCGTCGGCATCCATCTCGTGCTCGCGACACAGAGCCCGCGGGTGGACGTGATCACGGGCATGATCAAGGCGAACGTGCCCTCGCGCATCGCTTTCTCGGTCTCCTCGCAGACGGATTCGCGCGTGATTCTCGACCAGAACGGCGCCGAGTCCCTGCTGGGGCAGGGCGACATGCTGTTCAGCCCGGTCGGCAGCTCGCGGCTGCAGCGCATCCAGGGGGCCTACATAGACGAGGCCCAGATCGCGAAACTCACAGAGGGCTGGCGTCGTCAGGGCGAGCCGGAGCTGCGCGAGGAGCTTCTTGAGAAGGTCGAGCCCGAGGCGCCGGAGGAGGCTACCGGGGAGTTCGATCCCGACGAGGACCCACTGCTCGGGGACGCGATCGCGCTGGTCGCGGAAATGCAGACGGCGTCCACCTCGATGCTGCAGCGGCGTCTGCGGCTGGGCTACACGCGCGCGGGCCGCCTGATCGACATGCTCGAGCGACGCGGAGTGATCTCCGGCTACGAGGGTTCCAAGCCGAGGCAGGTGCTGGTCACGGAGGCCGATCTGCCGCGCGTGCTGACCGCGCTCGGCGACCCCGCGCCAACCCCGAGCGACTAGCCTTCCACGGGAGATGCCCGAGATAGGTGAAACGCTGCGAGACGCGCGTATGCGCGCCCGCATCGACGTGTCCGAGATCGAGGCCAAGACGAAGATCCGGGCCAAGTACCTGCGCGCTCTGGAGAACGAGGAGTGGGGCCTGTTGCCCGGGCCGACGTTCGTGAAGAGCTTCCTGCGCACCTACGCCGAGGCGCTCGGACTGGACGGCAAGGCGCTGGTCGAGGAGTACCGGGTGAGCCACGAGGGCCTCACCGAGGCGGCGCTCGAGCCGATCGTCTCGAGCCCGCAGCACTCGCGCTCGCCCGGCGGCGGCAGGGTCCCGACAGGTCCCTCGCGCGGGTATCTCGTGGTGGTGGGCGTGGTGGGGCTGCTGATCATCCTGCTGGTCGTCGGGCTGCTCACCGGGGGTGGGGGCGGATCCTCCAAACAGACCGCGAGCACCGCCTCTGCTCCGACTCGTCACAGAACCGGCCATCACTCCTCAGCGCCGGCCTCGGCTCCCGCTTCCGCGCGGTCGACCACGTTGACGCTGTCGCTGAGGCCGTCCGCGGCGGTGTACGTGTGCCTGATCGGCGACAATGGGCGCAAGCTGATCCCTGGATCAGAACTGCAGCCCGGGGAAAGCACCCCGACCTTTCACGCCAAGCGCTTTGAAATCACGCTCGGAAACAGCTCGCTGACGATGGTCATCGACGGAAGGTCGAGGACCGTGCCGCCGTCCAGCCAGGCGATCGGATATTCGATCACGAAGGCGACCGGGCGCCGGGCGCTGGCGGCGGGCCAGCTGCCGACCTGCAAGTGAGCGTGCGCGCGGGGATAGTGGTCACCGGCACCGAGGTGCTGAGTGGCCGGGTGAGCGACCGCAACGGCCCGTGGCTGAGCGAGCGCCTGCGCGAGCTGGGGGTGGACCTCGCCTACACGACGATCGTGGGCGACCGCCCGCAGGACATGCAGGCGGCGCTTCGCTTCCTGGCCGAGGAGGGCATCAACCTGATCCTGACGAGCGGCGGCCTCGGCCCGACCGCTGATGACCTCACGGCCGAGGTCGTGGGGCGCTTTCAGGGTCGCGAGATGGTGCTTGACGAGGCGCTCTCCGACAGGATCGCTGAGATCGTCAGGCCGCTGCTGAAACGATGGCCCAACCTCGACGAGGAGGCCATCCGGGCGGCCAACCGCAAGCAGGCGACGATCCCCGCGGGCGCCACGGTGCTCGAGCCGGTGGGGACCGCGCCGGGCCTCGTCGTCGCGCCCGCAGGGGTTGACGGCCGATCCTCCGTGGGCGCGCCTACCGGAGGACCCACGATCGTCGTGCTCCCGGGCCCGCCTCGTGAGCTTCAGCCGATGTGGGAGCAGGCGCTCGCCAGCGAGGCGCTGCGGGCCGCGCTGTCCGGCGCGATCTCCTACCGCCAGCGCATGTTGCGGCTGTTCGGGATACCCGAGTCGGAGATCGCCGAGACCCTGCGCGTGGCCGAGCGCGAGGGGGTGGAGCTCGATCGCCTAGAGATCACGACGTGCCTGAAACGGGGCGAGATCGAGGTGGTGACCCGCTATGAGCCCGATGCCGAGAACACCTATGAGGCTTTCGAGCAGCTCGTCGAGACGCGCCATCCGGACACGCTCTTCTCGAGCGACGGCAGCTCCGTGGATGATCAGGTCGCGGCGCTGCTGCGCGGAACCGCGCCCAGCGCCGACCCCCGCGCGGCGGGCTCTGGCGCCCGTGGGGGCGACGCGCGCGGGCCCTTGACGATCGCGACGGCCGAGTCCTGCACGGGCGGCCTGCTGGCGGCGCGGCTGACGGACCCCCCGGGCGCCTCCGAATACGTAAAGGGCGCGATCGTCGCCTACTCGAACGAGGTGAAGGTCGCCCAGGCGGGGGTTCCCGAGGAGCTGATCGAGGCGCACGGGGCCGTCTCGGAGGAGGTCGCGCGGGCGCTCGCGGACGGGGCGCGCTCGCGTCTTGGCGCGGATGTGGGCGTGGGGGTGACCGGCGTGGCCGGCCCGGGTGGCGGAACCCAGGAGAAGCCCGTCGGCCTCGTGTGGCTGAGCGTCGTCGCCGGGGTGGGGGGGCGCGACAGCGAGATGACCCGCTCGGTGAACCTCCCGGGCGGGCGCTCGGACGTGCGCGATCGTGCGACCACCGTGGCGATGCACCTGGTCCGGCGGACCCTGTTGATCGATCCAGGAGGCACGCTCTAGCATCGCCTCGGCGATGTCCCGCAGACCCACAGCCCGGTTGTTCGTGGCCGCCGATCCGCCGGCACAGGTGCGTGAGCAGCTGGCCGGGTGGGCGCGCGGCGCGGCGGCGACGGCTCTGTCGGCGGACCCTCCTCGGCCGCTGCGCCTGTTGGATCCGGAGAACCTGCACCTGACGCTGTGCTTCCTCGGCAGCCGCCCGGTCGAGGAGATCGCCGCGATCGGCTCGGCGCTGAGCGCGTGCGCCGCCGATGTGGGCGAGCTGTCGCTGGGAGCGCCGCTGTGGCTGCCGAGGGCGCGCCCGCGTTCGCTCGCGGTGGCGATCCACGACGAGACGGGAGGACTGGCCGGCCTGCACGCGGCCGTCACCGCGGCGATCTCCGAGGCGACCGGCTGGGAGCCCGAGCGCAGGCGCTTCAGGGCGCATGTCACGGTCGCACGCACGCGCGGGCGGGCGCGGGGCGGCTTGGAAGCTCCGAGCCTGGCCGGGGGCGGCGCCGGCCTTCCCGCCACGCCACAGCTCCGCTTCAATGCCGAGTCGCTGACCCTCTACCGCTCCTGGCTCTCACCCGCAGGCGCGGCCTACGAGGCCGTGGCGATGTGCGGGCTGTCGCCCTCGACACCATGACGCTGCGGGTCGCTCAGGAGGCTTCGCCCGCGTCGCACACGGAAGTCCAGTGTTCGCTCGAGAGCAGCGGCGCAGGGGCGCTTTCGCAGCCCGGTTCGGAGGATCCGACGCACGAGTAGGAGCCGTCGGGCGCCTGAACGGCGACCGTGCCTTCCTCGCAGCCGACTTCGGTCGCGCCCGAGTCGTCGCTCGATTCGGGCCCGCAGACGAGCGTCGAGCCGGAGCTCGACAGCGCGGGGATCGAGCCGTCTTCGCAGACCGGCATCGATTCGTCGTCACAGGAGAAGGAGCCTTCGCTGGCCGGGACGGGCGCGCTGCCGTCTTCGCAGACCGCTCCGGTTTGGCCGGCGGCGTCCGCTTTGACGGCGCAGAGGAGTTTCTGACCGTTGCTCGAGAGCACGGGGGCCGAGCCGTTGCTGCACGCCGGTTCAGATTCATCGGCGCAGGAGAAGGAGCCGCCGCCTTCGCTGACGGGGGCGCTGCCGTCTTCGCAGAGCGCCGGGGTGGCGGCGTGCGCCTGAGGCGCCGTCTTCCTCTTCGCCTTGGCCTTGTGCTTGCCCTTCTTGGAGTGTTTGGAGTGGTGGCCCTTGGCCTTGGAGCGGGAGCGGGCCCTGCTCTTGCGAGCGGGCGCTGATGCGCGCCCGGCCTGGGCGCATGCACTTGAGCCACGCTTGGGGTGAGCGGTGAGTGAGGAGGGGCAGCGGGCGCTTCGCGCCTGGGCCATCGCCCGCGGTGACAGCACGAGCAGCAGCGCGACGATCGTCGCCATCGACAGTGCCAATGCGAGCATCGTGGTGAGGCTTCGGCGGGAAACGCTTACGGTCAAGGGAGATCTCCAGGCGTCGAACGAGGGCGGGCTCATGTCATCGTCCGCATGGGCGCGGGCCTGAGCCCTGAACGCGCGATTTGGACGAAGAAACCGCCGCGATCGGGCGCCGTCGGAGGCAGGACATGCGAACAGCTGTTCCGTCCGGAGCTCCCCTTATGTTGCGCAGCTCATCTCGAACCGAGGAGTCAGATCATGTCGGTGACCGACCAGGAGAAGGCCGCCAAGGCGCGCGATGCCGCCCTTCAGGGCGCGCTCACGCAGATCGAGCGCGAGTTCGGCAAGGGTACGGTCATGCGCATGGGTGACGAGGGCGCCCAGGTGCGCTGCGACGCAATCCCCACGGGCGCGCTCTCGCTCGACCTGGCACTCGGGATCGGCGGTGTCCCCAGGGGGCGCATCGTCGAGGTCTTCGGCCCGGAGTCCTCGGGCAAGACCACCCTGATCTACCACGTGCTCGCCGAGGCGCAGAAGCTGGGCGGAGTATGCGCGTTCATCGACGCCGAGCACGCGATGGACCCGCTCTACGCGAAGGAGATCGGCGTTGACATCGACGAGCTGCTCGTCTCCCAGCCCGACTACGGCGAGCAGGCGCTGGAGGTCGCGGACATGCTCGTGCGCTCCGGGGCCGTCGACGTGGTCGCGATCGACTCCGTCGCCGCGCTGACCCCGCGGGTGGAGGTCGAGGGGCAGATGGGCGACCAGACGGTCGGAGCGCAGGCGCGCATGATGTCCCAGGCGATGCGCAAGCTCGCGGGCAATCTCAACCGTACGCAGACCCTCTGCATCCTCACCAACCAGATCCGCGAAAAGGTCGGTGTCATGTTCGGGTCCCCGGAGACCCAGCCGGGCGGCCGGGCCCTGAAGTTCTACGCCTCCCAGCGCCTGGACATCAGGCGCATCGAGACGCTCAAGGACGGCACCGAGGCGGTCGGCAACCGGGTGCGGGTGAAGGTGGTCAAGAACAAGGTTGCCGCTCCCTTCCGCCAGGCCGAGTTCGACATCGAGTTCGGGAAGGGCATATCCACCTCAGGCTGCCTGATCGATCTGGGCCTCGAGCACAACATCGTCTCCAAGTCCGGCTCGTTCTTCTCCTACGGCAACGACCGGCTCGGCCAGGGACGTGGCAACGCCAAGGCCCATCTCGATCAGAACCCGGCGCTCGCGAAGGAGCTCAACGACAAGATCTATGCGGCGATGGGCCTGGGCCAGGACCTCGTTACGCCGATCGATCGCGATAAGGACACGCCACCGCCAATTGCAAGCGAACCTTCGGTGGCAGCCGCGTAGGGAGCCCGCCGTGGGCCGGTTCTCGCGCCGGTTGTGCTTGTTTGCGATGTCGCTTGCAACGCTCGCGCCGCCCGCGGGGGCTGCTGCGCAGGGGTCCCGCCACCTCTCGCTGGCCACGGCCAGACGTGCGATCACGACCTACGAACGCGGCTTCTGGGAGGGCCAGGACGTGAGCATGCGGATCGTCAACTGCGTGCGGCACAGCGCCGTGCAGGTGGCCTGCACCGCCGAAGCGCAGCCGGGCGAAGGCGCGCGGATCTCGACGACCGACTCGGCCACGCTGCTTCCACAGGACGTCATCCGTGTGCATCCCGGGCGCGTCGAAGAGGTGCTGGTGCTGCAGGGATAGGCTGGGCTCTCATATGGAGCGCCACCACCTGATCAGCCGGTGTCGGGAAGATGATGCGCGCCACGGTCTTCGCGATCCCGACGAGGCTCTGGCAGCCGCAACGCTGGAGAGGTAGGCGATGTCCCAGGAGAACATCGAAGTCGGGGAACGACTGACGGCGGCCATAAATACCCGCGAGATATCGGAGGAGTTGGCGGAGGAGCTAATCGCGCCGGACTATCTCATCGAGAACGTCTCCACGGCGGTCAGCGACAACACGTTTCATGGTGCCGCCGGGCTGCGCCAGTGGCTCAGCGACACATTCGATGCTCTTGATGACGACGCTCGCTATGAGCTCGGTGAGCTGCTCGCGGAGGGGGACGATTTCTTGGTGCACCGCGTTGGCATCAGCGGCCGCGGTGCCCGTTCCGGTGCCCCGGTCGCCCTGCAGTGGGTAGGGGTCTCCTGGTTTCGCGACGGCAAGATCATTCGGACGGCTGGCTACCTGCGCCGCCGGGAAGCCCTCGAAGCCGTGGGCCTCGACGGGTAGGCGGTGTCGCACGAGAACGTAGAGACGGTCACGCGACTACCCTTCTCACATGGCGATGACTATGGCCCATAAGCATTTGCGCTACCACCTGACGAGCTTCGGCTGCCAGATGAACGAGCACGACTCCGAGCGGATGAAGGGCATGCTCGAGTCGCTCGGTTACGCCGAGGCGCCGGCCCGTGAGCAGGCCGACCTGATCCTGTTCAACACCTGCTCGATCCGGGAGTCGGCCGACAGCCGCTTCATCGCGCACCTCGGAGAGGCCAAGCGGCTGAAGCGCGAACGTCCCGAGCGGGTGGTGGGGGTCGGCGGTTGCTGGGCGCAGTCGGTCAAGGAGGAGGTGTTCGAGCGCTTCCCCTTCGTCGACGTGGCGTTCGGGCCGGGCCAGGTGCACAAGCTCGCGGAGTTTCTGACGAGCGACTCGCTGACCGCGCAGGGCTACTTCGAGTTCGAGGGATTCACCGGGCACCTGCCCGCCCGCCGGGCGCGAGCGTTCCAGGGGTGGCTTCAGATCAGCGTGGGCTGCAACTGCGCCTGCTCCTACTGCATCGTCCCCTCAACGCGCGGACGCGAGGTCAGCAGGCCGCCGGGCGAGCTCGTGGCTGAGGTTCAGGAGATGGCCGCCGCCGGCGTGCGTGAGGTCACGCTGCTCGGCCAGAACGTCAACTCCTACGGTCGCGACCTGCCCGTCCGCGAGCGCGCGAGCTTTGCCGAGCTGTTGGGTCTGCTCGACGCCGTCGCTGGGATCGAGCGCATCCGCTACACGAGCCCCCATCCCAAGGACATGCGCGAGGACGTGATTCGCGCGCATGTCGAGCTCGCGAGCGTGTGCGAGCACATTCACCTGCCCCTTCAGTCGGGCTCGAGCCGGATCCTGAAGGCGATGCGGCGCACCTACGACCGCCGGCGCTATCTGGACCGGGTGGCGCTGATTCGCGAGCACCTCCCCGACGCGTCCCTGACCACAGACATCATCGTCGGCTTTCCGGGGGAGACCGAGGACGACTTCGCGGAGACGCTGGAGGTCGTGCGGGAGGTCGGCTACGACAGCGCCTTCACGTTCATCTTCTCCCCGCGGCGCGGCACCGAGGCGGCTGAGCTGACCGCGGATGCGATAGCCCACCCGGTCAAGGTCGAGCGGATGGAACGCCTGCTCGAGCTCGTGCAGCGCGACGCGCTGGCGCGCGCGCAGCGCTTCCTCGGGCGGACGCTCGAGGTGCTGGTCGAGGGTCCCTCGCGCACAGATCCCGATCGCCTGCGCGGGCGTACCCGCCACAACAAGGTGGTGAACTTCGGCGGCCTGGCGAGTCCGGGCGAGCTGACCGACGTGTGCATCACCTCCACCACGAGCCAGACGCTAGCGGGGGAGGAACGCCTGTTGGCGCGGGCGGGCGGCCGCTAGGCCGGCGCGGGGACCCGCTCGAGATCGCCCCCGCAAACCTGATTGCGCCCCGAGGAGCCGCCGCCGGCGACGCCCGGTGCAGAAGCGTCGCCGGCGGGAGCGGCGGCCCAGGGTCCGCGGAGCCGGGCTACTGGTAGGTGGCGCCGGCGGCTGCACCCGCGTAGCTGGCACCCGAGTTCGGCTGAGATCCCGAGCTCGGGCCGGAGCTTCCGGTGGAACCGGAGCCCATGTTCGGGCATTCGTGTTTTCCGGGCGTGCCCGTCTTCGGCGCTCCCGATTTCTGGGATGGCGCGGGGTTCGCCGGGGCGGATGTCGTCGGCGTGGTGGACTGGCTGCTGCCGGCGGCGGTAGTTGTGCTGGTGGTCGCCGCCGCCGCGCCGCTGATGCCTGCCGCGGCGCCGCCGGTGGCGAGCGCTCCCGCCACCATCGTGGCGCCGAGCATCTTGGATATCTTCATGGTGCGGACCTCCTGGGGTCGATTGGCTGCTTATGCCAGCCATAGTCGGTCCTCCGGCTAAGCGTATCCGTAGTAGCGCCTAAGCAAGCCCCTAGACGCGTGTAGGGGTTCTATAAGAGGCCCGGCGTCATGGCTCTGGCAAGCCGAAAACGCGGGCATCGCCGGATAGGCGGCTTGATCGATTCCTGCGCCGCTTGACGTCTAGGCGCGGGCTCCACCGGGTGGGCGCAGCCGCCGGTCGGCGGCGCGCCAGCCGACGCTTCGGGGCTGGGCGTCGACGACGGTCCAGCCGAGCCGCTCCATGAGCAGCGCCTGCTCGTCGCCGACATGGTCCGGGCGGAGCTGCCCGTCGACCATGACGCAGGCGTCTGATCGTTCCCGCTCGGCGGTCGTCACGATGATTCTGGCCATTGGCCCTCCCTGTTCGACATGGACTCCGAGGGATAGGTTCCGCGGATCGCCGCGGACCATCACGCCAGGGTTCTTGCAGGCGGGCCCTGCGGCGGCCGTCCGGCGCCTATGCGAACATATGTTCGTGCGCTGGAGCAACCTGACCCTGACCGAGGAAGAGCAGCGACGCCTGCCCGGCTACCGCGATGAGGCGATCGTGCGCCGCTTTGACGCGCCCGAGGCGCTCGACATCCGCTTCTACGAGGTCAGCGCGCGCTCGGTCCTCAACCGCGTGCCCGAGAGCTCACAGATGCCGTTCCGCTGGAGCATCAACCCATACAGGGGGTGCACCCACGCCTGCACCTACTGCTTCGCCCGGCCCACCCACAAGTACCTCGGCTTCGACGCGGGAAGGGACTTCGAGCGCGAGATCGTGGTCAAGGTCAATGCACCGGAGGTGCTGCGCGCGGAGCTGGCGCGAGCGTCGTGGAAGCACGAACATGTCGCCCTGGGCACGAACACCGACCCCTATCAGTGGGTCGAGGGGCGATACAGGCTGATGCCGGGCATCTGGGAGGCGCTGCGCGACGCGGCCAACCCCTGCTCGATATTGACCAAGTCGCCCCTGTTGCTGCGCGATCTCGCGCTCATGCTCCAGATCGCGGAGCGAGCGAGCTTCAGTGCATGCCTGTCGATCCCCACGCTCGACGAGAAAGCCTGGCGGGCAACCGAGCCCCACACACCCAACCCGCGCGCGCGACTCGAGGCGGTCGCCGAGCTCAACCGTGCGGGGATCCCGACGGGCGTGCTGATCGCGCCGCTGATGCCCGGGATCAACGACGCGCCCGAGCAGGTGGAGCCGTTGCTCGAGATGGCCACGGCGGCCGGCGCGACGAGCATCGGTGGCGTGGCGCTGCACCTGCGCGGCGAGGTTCGCGATGTCTTCATGAGCTGGCTGCGCTCACAGCGCCCGGATCTGCTGCTGCGCTATGAGGAGCTTTACCGGCGCGGCGCCTACGCGCCGCAGGATGAGCGCGAGCGCCTGGCGCGGATGGTCCGCCGGCGCGGAACATCAGCCGGCCTGCGGTTTCCGGACTCACCCTCTCGGCGATCGGCGAACCCACGGGCGCCGGCAAGGCCGGCGAGCCAGCAGGCGCTCTTCTGAGCATCGCTCGCCCTCCCCGGGGCCTTCATACCTGGATACTCAGTCGATGGATGTCACCCCGCCGCCGGCCGGCGAAGTCATCGCTCTGTTCGGACCGACGGGGGTCGGCAAGACGGCGATAGCGGTCGCCCTCGCCGAGCTGCTGCGCGCCCGCGGCGAGGACCCTGTGGCCGTCTCGGCCGATGCGTTGCAGGTGTATGCCGGCCTTGAGACCCTCACCGGCGTGGCCTCGGCTGCCCAGCGCTCGCGCCTTGAACATCGGCTCGTCTCCTTCCTGCCGCTCGATGCCAGCTTCAGCGTCGGACAGTACGCCGAGCTGGCCCACGCCGAGATCGACGGCCTGCTCGCCTGCGGACGGCGCCCGATCGTGGTCGGGGGCACCGGCCTTTATCTGCGCGCGGCGCTCGCCGAGCTCGACCTGCGCCCGCCCCCGCCCGAGGGCGCGCGCGAGCACTGGACCGCGGAGCTGCGGCGCCAGGGGGCGCCCGCGCTTCACGCGTTGCTCACACGCCGCGCCGCGTGGGCGGCTGAGGGGATAGACCCGAATGACCGCCAGCGCGTCGTGCGGGCCCTCGAGCTCCTCGACGCCGGCGAGCTCGAGCCGCCGCAGGAGGGCTCGCAGCTGTGGAGCTCGGAGCTACGCCGCCCGACCCTGCTCGTGGGTTTGACGATGCAGCGCGAGAGGCTGTATGAGCTGATCGACGCGCGCATAGAGGAAATGCTCGCGGGGGGGGTCAGAGACGAGGTGCGTCGCGCCCATGCCGCCGGCGCCTCGGGCACGGCCCGCAAGGCGCTCGGGTTCCAGGAGCTGCTCGCCGAAGACGTTGAGACGATGAAGCGCCGCACGCGCAACTACGCGCGCAGGCAGTTGACGTGGATGCGCAAGCTCGCCGGCGTTCGCGTGATCGACGTCACCGGCCGCGCGGCGCCCGCCGTGGCCGAGGAGATCCTAGACTGCGGCCCCTGATGAGATTCGAGAAGTGGCAGGCTCTGGGCAACGACTATCTGATCGTCGAGCACGATCAGCTGCCGTTCGCGCTCACGGCGGTGCGCCTGCGCCGGCTGTGCGAGGGCCACCTGGGCGTTTTCGCCGACGGAGTGCTCGAGCTCGCCCGGCCCGAGGAGCCCCCCCACGTGGCCGATCTGCGCATCTACAACCCGGACGGCTCAGAGGCTGAGCTGTCGGGCAACGGCGCGCGCGAGGCGATCCTCTACCTGCGCCACCGCGGCTGGACCGATCAGGACACCTTCTCGATCCACACCGCCGCCGGACCGATCCACGCGAACATCACCGGGCGCTTCAGCTGCCGCGTCGACATGGGACGCGCGCGATTGACCTCCAGGGACTTTCCCGCCGGCCCGGCCGACGGGGTCGGAGAGCTTCGGATCGCCGCGGCTGTGGACGCCGGCGACTCCCCGCCGGCGATGATCTGGCGCTTTCAGCACGTATCGATCGGCAACCCCCAATGCGCCATCGCGGTCGCCGACGCGGCGGCGCTCGCCGCCCTCGATCTCCCCGCCGTCGGGCCGGCGATCGAAGGCCACGCCGAGTTTCCGAACCGCACGAACGTCTCGTGGTTCACCGAGCTCGACCCGGGCCCGCCAGCCCGCATCCGCGCTCGCGTGTTCGAGCGCGGGGTGGGGGAGACCCTGTCCTCCGGCACCGGCGCGACCGGTGCGGCGATCGCATATGTGCTCGGTGCGGCTCGCGGCTCTCCGCGTAAGCCACCCGCCGGCGGGGCACATGTCCTCGTCTCCTTGGACGGCGGAGAGCTCGAGGTCGAGGTGGATGGGGATCTGCACGTGCACCTGTCAGGCTGGGCCCTGCCCGTGTTCGAGGGTCGCCTCAGCGAGGAGCTCCTGAAGGAGCTCGAGGGCCTGGGATAGGCCGATGAGAGCGCCCGAGTTTCCGAGATCGAAGGAGCTGGATGAGACCGAGTAAGCGCCTGGAGCGCATCCCGCCGTACGCGTTCGCCGAATTGGAGCGCAAGATCGCCGCCAAGCGCGACGCCGGAGTAGACGTGATCAGCCTCGGCATCGGGGACCCCGACAGGCCCACTCCGGCGCTCGTCGTCGAGGCGATGCAGGAGGCGGTCACCGAGGCTGAGACGCACCGCTACCCGTCCAACCGCGGGCGCCAGGACTTCCGGGCGGCCGTGTGCGACTTCTACTCGCGGCGCTTCGAGGTCGAGCTCGACCCCGAGCGCGAGATCATCCCGGCGATCGGCGCCAAGGAGGCGATCTTCAACCTCAATCTCGCCTTTCTGGACCCCGGGGACTACGCGCTCGCCGCGGACCCCGGCTATCCGGTGTACACGGGCGGTCCCTGGCTGGCGGGCGCCGAGCCCGTGCTGATGGCGCTGCTTCCCGAGCACGGCTTTGCCCCGGACCTCGAGGCGATCGATGAGCAGGTCGCTGCGCGCGCGCAGCTGATGTACCTCAACTACCCGAACAATCCGACCGGCGCCGTCGTGCCGGATGGCTTCTTCGAGCGGGTCGTCGAGTTCGCGCGTGAGCACGAGATTCTCGTCGTCCATGACAACTCATACAGCGAGATCACCTACGAGGGCTATCGCGCGCCGTCCTTCCTGGCGACCCCCGGGGCCAAGGACGTCGGGATCGAGGTCTTCTCGCTGTCCAAGGGCTACAACATGACGGGCTGGCGCTGCGCGGTGGCGGTGGGCAACGCCGAGGCGCTCGAGATCTACTGGCGCCTGAAGACCAACATCGACTCCGGCCTGTTCGAGGCGGTGCAGCTCGCCGCCGTCGCCGCCCTGTCGCCCGACGCCGACGCCGAGGTCGCCTCGATGAACGAGCTGTACCTGCGCCGGCGCGATCTCGTCTGCGATGCGCTGCACGGAATCGGCGTCGACGTGCGCAGGCCGCGCGGCACGATCTACGTGTGGGCGCCCATTCCCGAGGGCTTCCCCAGCTCGGCCGCCTACTGCGAGCACGTGCTCGAGCACGCAGCCGTCGTGCTCTCGCCGGGCGCGATCTACGGGCCCGCGGGGGAGGGGTGGTTCCGGATCTCGCTGACGACCCCCGATGATCGCCTGCTGGAGGCCGTTTCCCGGCTGGGGGAGCTTGGTTCCTAGCTTCTAGAATCGGTGTCAGATGGAGCAAACACAGCGCGCGGTCCAGCGCGCCTTCTGCGTCGCGGCACTGCCCGAGGGGGACGACCTCGCCGAGCTGGGTGAGCTGCTGCGAACCGCCGGCGTGGCTGTCGTCGGCGAGATGGTCCAGCGGCGCGAGCAGCCGCACCCCAACACCTACCTGGGGCCGGGGAAGGTGCAGGAGGCAAAGGCGGCCGCGAAGGCTCATGAGGCGAACCTGATCGCCTGCGACGATGAGCTGACGGCGCGTCAGGAGCGCAATCTCGAGGAGGCGATCGGCCTGCCGGTGGTGGATCGAACGACGGTGATCCTCGACATCTTCGCCTCCCATGCGGGCAGCGCCGAGGGCAAGCTGCAGGTCGAGCTGGCCCAGCTCGAGTACAACCTCGCGCGCATGCGCGGGCTGTGGAGCCACCTCGAGCGGCTGGGCGGCGGCATCGGCACGAGGGGGCCCGGTGAGACGCAGATCGAGACCGACCGGCGCCTGGCCCGAGACCGGATCGCGACCCTCCGCCGCCGGCTCGAGCACGTGAAGGGAACGCGGGCGGTGCAGCGCGCCGAGCGCGAGCGGGCGGCGCTTCCCACGATCGCGCTCGTCGGCTACACCAACGCCGGCAAGTCGACGCTGCTGAACGCGCTCACGGGTGCGGAGGTGGGAGTTCGAGACCGGCTGTTTCACACGCTCGATCCGACCACCCGGATGCTCAAGTGGGCGGCCCAGCCGTCGGCTGAGGCCTCGGCCAACGGCACACATCCCCGCGGGGCGCCTCTGAAGACGTCCGGCCGGGCGGCCGGGCGCTCGTATCTGCTGACCGACACCGTCGGCTTCATCAGCAAGCTGCCCCACCAGCTCGTCGATGCCTTCGGGGCCACGCTCGAGGAGACGCGACGGGCCGATCTGCTCGCGCATGTGCTGGACGGATCCGTGCCCGAGGCGCAGGCGGCGATCATGCAGCGCTCGGTCGAGCAGACGCTCGAGGAGATCGGCGCCGGCGAGCGCCCGCGCCTGCTGGTGTTGAACAAGGTCGATCTGCTGGACGAGGAGGCGCGAGACGAGCTCAGGCTGAGGCATCCGGATGCCGTTCTGGTGAGCGGCACGACCGGCACCGGTCTGGGGGAGCTGTGCGAACGCATCGAAGGCGAGCTCCTGCACACGCTGCGCTCGGTCGAGCTGCTCGTTCCCTACGCCGACGGCGGCAGTCTCGCGGAGCTGCACAAGGTGGCCGGTGAGGTCAGCCGAACGGACACGCCCGAGGGCGTCAGGGTGAGCGCACTCGTGCCGGCACGCCTGGCGGAGCGCTTTGCGCGCTTCGCGGTCGCCCCCCAGCTCTAGCGGTCGTCTCCGCTGCCCGACAGCACCCCTCGGCGCTGGCGGGAGAAGAGCTTGTCGAGGTTCGCCTCGGCGACCTCGCCGAGGTCGAGCTCGAGCTCGGTTGCCAGCTGGGCGACGTACCAAAGCACGTCGCCGAGCTCCTTGGCCATCGCCTGGCGGCGGTCATCGGTGATCGCGCCGGCGTCGTCGCGGATCGCCTTCTTGGCATGCTCGGCCACCTCGCCGGCCTCGCCCGCGAGGCCGAGCGCCGGGTAGGCCAGCCAGTCCGAGCTCGGATAGGAGGCCGTGCGCCGGGACAGGCGCTGATAGTCAGACAGCTCCACGGGCGCGATCCTATGACGCCGCCCGGCGGCTCGGCGCCCGTGATCGCCGACTTTGCGGAGATGAGGGGCCGGCGGCGCTCACGCTCCGGCTGCGCGGCGGGCGCCTAGATGCGCCTCGCGCTCGAGCGCGTCATCCAGTGGCGCGAGCTCGCCTGCACTCAGCCGAAGCGCGCGAGCGATCAGCCAGTCGGCAAACCACACGTTCTTGGGCAGCAGCGGGCCGTGCAGGTAGGTGCCGATCGCGTTGCCCCGCATCGCCCCCTCCATGCCGCTGCGCCCGTCGTTGCCCCGGCCCCGGAGAACGCGCCCGAGGGGCTGCTGGCCGTCGCCGAGATGCGTCCGTCCGCCGTGGTTCTCGAAGCCCGCGAGCACCTGCGGGCCGGCTTCGGCGTCGTCGTCGAGTGAGACCTCGATCGCGACGTTGCCGATCAGGCGAGGCCGGTCCTCGCGCACCGTGCGCACGTCCAGGAGCTCGACGCCCGCAATCCGCTCGTCGCCGAGCGTGTAGGAGTGTCCGAGCAGCTGGTAGCCGCCGCACACGCCGAGCACCACCGCTCCACGCGCAGCGGCGGCGTGCAGCCCATCGCGCTTGGTCTGGAGCAGGTCCTCGGCACACAGGCGCTGGTCGCGGTCCTGGCCGCCCCCGAGATAGAAGAGGTCGTGGGCGTCGGGGTCGAAGGACTCACCGAGCCCGCTCGAGCAGACCTCGAAGCCGATGCCGCGCCACAGACAGCGATGCTCGAGCACGAGCAGGTTGCCCCTGTCGGCGTAGATGTTCATCAGGTCGGGGTACAGCGCGCACACGCGCAGGGTGCGGGGCACGGCGGAGCCCGATACGGGTGGCTCAGGCACGCAGCACCACGACCGTGCCGCCCACGTGATCGTCGGTCGCAGGAAGTGTCCGGGTCCCCTGCGGATGCAGACCGGCCCTGCTCGCCTCTCGCTCGAGCCGGGCCGGGTCGAGGCGCTGCAGCTCGATCACGTCGCACACGGCCCGTGGCGCGAGAAGGTCGGGTCCGTGCCGGTGGTCGGTTCCCGGGCGTTCACCGTCGCGGTAGATCAGCCGCTCGCGCTCGATCAGGATGCTCTCGGCGAGCACCCGTACCTGCGTCGGGCGGCTGACGTAGAGCGTTCCGTCAACGTGGACGGTCTCGGGCGTGGGCCCGAGGTCGCCATCAGCGCGGTCGAACGGCTCCACGGCGGTGACGATCGCCAGCGCGAGCAGGCCCCCGGGACGCAGGTGTGCGTGTGCGCGCTCGAGAAAGCTCACTCGCTCCTCGGAGCCGCCGAGCAGCTGCACCGTCTGCATCGGCATCAGGCACAGGTCGAAGTCGTCCCGATCGAGCTCGAACGTGCGCGCGTCGGCGCAGACGGTGTCAATGCTCGCGCCGGCGGTCTTCTCGCGCAGAGCCTCGAGCAGCCCGGCATCGAGGTCCAGCGCCGTCACCCGATGGCCGGCCTTCGCCAGAGACAGCGCGACGCGACCGGTGCCCGCGCCGACATCGAGCACCCGCGCTCCTCGCCGATCGAGCGCCGATCGATCGGCCAGCTCGCGCCACAGCGGCAGATCGGCGGTGTAGGAACCGCACTCCAGATCGTGCCACAGGACCTCCGCTGCGCTCACCACCATGCGCTGCGCGCCTCCCCGCGCGCGATGAGCAGCTCGCGCAGCGCGAGCATCGCCGTGTAGGTGGGCAGCGCATACAGCGGGGTGATGACCGGCGGGCGGTCGCCGGCGGCCTCGCGCAGCGCGAGCGAGAGGTCCGGCTGCACGAGGATGCGGCCGGGGTCGATCCCGGCGTACTTGAATCGCACGGCCAGCTCGGGCGCGCGGCTGCCGCTGCAGGTGACGCGGCGCACGCGCCCGCCGAGCAGCTCGAAGTCCGCGTCCCAGATCCAGGAGACGTCGCGCCCGTCGGCGATGTTGTCGTTGAGCACGCCGAGGAGATCGTGCTGGCCGGGCTCGAGCGCGAGCGTCCGCAGGACCTCGTTGGCTCCGGCCGGGTTCTTCACGAGCATGATCCTCAGCTCGCGTCTCGCCGATTGCATCACCGAATCGATCGCCGCGTCGGGAAGTGTGAGCATCACGCTCTCGGCCCGGCCGAAGGCGGGCTCCATGCTCCTGAGCCCGGCGACGATGCTCTCGAACTCGACATCGAGCCCGGTCGCGAGTGCCGCGGCCGCCAGCGCGTTGTAGACGTTGTAGAGCCCGGGCACACGCAGCACCACCTCAGCCTCGCCGGCGGGAGTGGACAGCCTGAAGCGCGCCGCGCGCACTCCTTCAAGCGTCACGCTGCTCGCGAGCACCGTCGGCTCGGGCCTCGCCCGACCGCAGCTCGGACAGCGGTAGTGGCCGAGGTGGCCCAGGTAGATGGCGTCGAATACGTACGGTGCGCCGCATCGCCGGCAGTGCTTCGCGTCGGCCGCGTGGGACATTCCCGCCAGGGTGAGGGAGTCGTCCTGCACCCCGAAGTAAACGACGCCGGGGCGATCGCGGCCCAGATCGGCGACGACGGGATCATCAGCGTTCAGGACGAGCAGCGGCTGCCCGGAGGCCGCTGGCCCGGAAAAGGGCGCCGAGGCGACGTCCGCCGCGGGGCCGGGACCGGCGCCCAACGCGCGCTCCCAGCTGTCGGCGATTGCATCGAGCTCGCCGTAGCGGTCGAGCTGGTCCCGGAAGAGGTTGGAAAGCAGCACCGCGCGGGGGTGCAGCTCGGCGGCGAGGCTGTCAAGCCACAGCTCGTCCACCTCGAACAGGCCCAGCTCACCGTCGATGCCGCCGTGCGGGCGAGCCGCTGACAACAGCGTCGTGGCGACCCCGCCGGCCATGTTCGCGCCGGCCCGGTTGTGAACCAGGCGCACGCCTGCGTGCTCGAAGATGCGGGCCGCCATCGCGGCGGTGGTCGTCTTGCCGTTTGTGGCCGAGATCAGCACGCTGCCCTGCGGCAGACGCGCGCCGAGCTCCCCGATCGCCGCGGGAGCAAGGCGCATCAGGACCTTCCCCGGCACGCTCGTCCCGCCGCCACGCATGCGCGAGAGGGCGCCGACGGCTCGGGCCAGCGCCAGCTTCGGGGCGAGCGAGCTCGCCATCAGCGCGGCGGGCCCGCGAACGGCGAATCGGCCGGCCCGGCCTGCGGCGTGAGCATCGTGACCGCGCCGGGCAGGGCGCGCACGCGCACTGGGAGCTCCCCGATCGGGTCGCCATCCGCGTACATCGTGAACGGGCGATCGGCGCTGATCGCGACCTCGGCGGCACGGAACATCCTCACGCTGGGCTCATGCACGTGGGTCCCGCTGAAGACCTTCGGAAAGATCTTCGTGAGAAAGCTGAGCTTGCTGACGTTTTCGAGAACCGGCACCTCGAGCAGGCCGTCGTCGAGCAGCGCGTCCGGCGCGGCGCGCATCCCGCCGCCATAGGCCTTCGAGTTGGCGGCCCCGACCGAGTAGGCCGTGAAGCTGCGGCGCTCGCCCGGCGGGTCGAGCTCGATCTCAAAGCGGGCGGGCCGCCAGGAGATGAGGGCGCCCAGGGCTCCGTATGCGTACACCAGCCCGCCGAGCCAGGCGGGCGCCTCGTTGGCGATTCGGTTCGCTTCGCTGTCGAAGCCGACGGATGCGATGCCCACGAACGCCCGGCCGCGCTCGCCGGATGCGGCGTCGCTCACCACGCCGAGATCAACCGCCCGCGGGACGCCGGCGGCGATCGTCTCGCAGGCCGCGATGGCATCCTCGGGAATGCCGAGCACGCGCGCCAGATCGTTGCCGCGGCCGCCCGGGAGCACGCCGAGAACCGCGCCCGGGAGCTCACGCAGTGCGTCGGCCATGGCGCCGACCATGCCGTCGCCGCTCAGGGCAGCGATCGTCTCGCCGCGGTTCGCGGCCTCGCGGGCCAGCTGGCGGGCGTGGTCGAGGTCGCGCGTGTCCATACGGGCCACGACCAGCCCGTGGGCCCGCAGCTTCTCCTCAACGGCGGGCGCGAGCCGTCCGGCCTTGCCGCCGCCGGCGGCCGGGTTCACGATCAGACAGACGGGCGAACGCACGATCCAAGCGTATTGTCCCGGCCAGCCCTTGCCGCCGCGACCCGCTCGCGCGCCTCGGGGATCGCCGCCGGAGCGCCTAACTGCTCGCGGCCTTGGCGCGGTCGCGCCGGCGCCGGCCGACGGCCGCGATCACGCCCAGCACGGCCAGGACGACGAACAGCCCCAGCAGGATGCCCGGTGCCAGTCCGATCCCGCCGAAGGGCAGCGCGACGAGCTCGACGATCCCCAGACCGATCGCGAGCAGCACCACGATCAGCACGAGGATCAGAAGGATGCCGCGCAGCCGCGCGAGGATCCCGGCAGAGCCTGCGGGCATGAGCAGGCCCATGGCACGCAGCGCGAACATCTGACGACCGCTTGGCGGCGTCTGACCGAGGCGCTCGACAGCGTCCTTCAGATCGCCCGCGCGGCGTTCGGCGAGAGCGAGGGAAGCGTCGGCCATGCGCCTGATCTGCAACCGCTCCTGCGGGCGGGCAGCGGCGATCGCCCGCTGAAAGTATCCGCGGGCCGCCTCGGCGTCGAAGCGCTCTGAGGCGCGTGCGCCGAGTATCGCCATGGCGGCGGACTTGTACTTGGTCTCGCCCTCGAGCTCCTCGTCAGATCGCTGCTCGAGCGCCTGGATGGCCTCGAGGCCGCCGCGCTGCTCGATCCGGACCTGCCGTTGCTTGGGAGCCATCGGCCGTCATTCTACGGTGTGAGCCTGCGGGTGCCGAAAGCGCGGCGGGTCATCCGCCCGTTTACGGCCCATGTTCCAGGCGCTATGCTCGCCGCGTGTCCAGGTGTCACATGAAATCGCTGCACCACCGCGCCGCATCGCTGAGCGTGTGCGCGGTTCTGGCCCTGGCGTTCGCCGGCGCGAGCGCCCCGGCGGCGGTGTCGGCCGCCAGCCTCACCGGCGGCGGGGCGCTCACCGAACTGACAGAAGGCGCGCAGAGCACACCCACCCAGACGGCTGCCACCACAACGGCGACCGAATCCACCACCAACTCCAAATCGGTCATCATCCTCGCGCTCGTGGCGGCATTCGCGTTGCTGATCGGGATCGCGTTCGTGATCGTGCGCGACGCGCGCAGGGTGGCGCCGGTGACGGAGAGTCAGTTGAACGAAGGCGGCTCGGCGCGCGATTCGGCCGCCAGATTTCAGCGCCGGCGCGCGAAAGCCAAGGCCGCACGCCGCCAGCGCAAGCGAAACCGCTAGCCGGCGAGCTGCCGGCGCAACCGCCTCACGGCGCAGCGCTTCAGTGTGAGATCTCGGCGGGACGTCTGCTGACCGCCGTCACCACCGTGCGGACCCGACGAGGCGACGGGGGAGGGGGAGAGCCGTGCGGACCACGCCGCGGAGCGCGGGGGAGGGGCGCCCGCGGGCGAGGATCCGAGGAGCCGCCGGGAAGCGTCTTTGAGCCGCCGTCGTCGTCGGATGAGCCGGATGCGTCCGGCGCTCTCATCGCCTCGTCGTCGCGAAACGGAATCCACAGCAGCAGCGCGGCAATGGGCAGCTTTACCAGCGTCGCGAGGATCACGATCAACATCCACAGTGGCATGTCCTGACCGATGCTACTACTGCGTTATGGAAACGCGCAATGGAGCTGGACTTGCGGCGCTGGCCGATGAGGTCAGCCACTGCCGGCGGTGCCCGCGCCTGGTCGCCTGGCGCGAGCAGGTCGCCGGCGAGCGACGCGCTGCGTTCGCCGATCAGGAGTATTGGGGCCGCCCGCTGCCGGGGTTCGGCGATCCGTCGGCCCGAGTGCTCGTGCTGGGGCTGGCGCCGGCTGCCCACGGGGCCAACCGGACGGGGCGCATGTTCACCGGCGATCGCTCCGGGGACTTCCTGTTCGCCGCGCTGTCGCGCGCAGGGTTCGCAAACCAGCCGGTCTCGACCGGTCGCGATGATGGCCTTCTCCTGACGGACATGTGGATAACGGCGGCGGTTCGCTGTGCGCCGCCGGCCAACCGGCCCACGCCCGGCGAGCGCGACGCGTGCCTTCCCTTCAGCGCACGGGAGCTCCAGCTGCTCGCGAACGTGCGGGTGATCCTGTGCCTGGGCGCCTTCGCCTGGGATGCGGGCCTGCGGCTGATTGCGGCGTGTGCGAACGGGAGGCCGCCACGATCACCGCGGCCACGCTTCGGCCACGCCGCGGAGCTGGACGGCGAGCCCTACCTGTTGATCGGCTGCTACCACCCCAGCCAGCAGAACACGTTCACGGGCCGGCTCACCGAGCCTATGATCGACTCCGTGCTGCGACGGGCGCGCGAGCTGGCCGGGGGGCCGCTCTAGGGGCGGTGCGCGCGGGCACAGCCTCGGCTCGTGCCGCGGTGCTCGATCGCAGCTCCTCCAGGAGCCGCGCGGTGATCTCATCCGCCGGCAGCGGGCGTGCGATGAAGTAGCCCTGTCCCGTGTCGCATCCGAGCCCGGCAAGATGGTCGAGCACGGCCTCGGTCTCGATCCCCTCGGCCACCACGTTCAGCTCCAGGTGGCGTGCGAGATCGATGGTCGAGTGAACGATCGCCTCGGCTCGCCGGTCCTCACACATGTCGGTCACGAACGACCTGTCGATCTTGATCTCATCAGCGGGCAGCCGCGCCAGATACTCGATCGAGGCGTTGCCGGTGCCGAAATCGTCGATCGACACTCCCACGCCAATGGCCTTGAGGGCGCTCAGCACGCGGACCGCCCTGTCGGGATCCGACAGCGTCGCGCTCTCGGTGACCTCGACCGTCAGCTCTCCGGCGGGAATGCCGTGCGCGCGCAGCAGCCTCTCGATCTGGCCCGGAAGCTCGGGATCGAGCAGATTCCGTGCGGACAGGTTGACCGCCATCCCCAGGTTCAGGCCGAGCTCTCGCCAACGCGAGGCCTGACGTAGCGCCTTGTCCACGACGTGGAGCGTGACCGGGCCGATCAGCGCGGTCTGCTCGACGAGCGGGATGAACCTGAGGGGCGCGAGCAGGCCGTGCTCGGGGTGGCGCCAGCGCAGGAGCGCCTCGACCCCGCAAATGCGCCCGGTCTCGAGATCGATCTTTGGCTGGTAGTGCAGGACGAACTCGTCACGCTCCAGCGCGGGACGGACCTGACCGAGCAGCGTCAGCCGTGCCGGATCGAAGCTGTCAAGCGCCGCCGAGTACACCTCAACCCGGCTGTGGTGGGACTTCGCGCGAGAAAGCGCCAGGTCGGCTCGCTGAAGCAATGTATCGAGATTCTGCGCGTGCTCTCCCATGACGGCGATCCCGACGCTCGCCTCGATGTTGAGCGCCAAGCCCTCCAGCGCGATTGGCAGCTCGAGGCTCGATTGGACGGCGGCGGCGAGCGCCTGCGCCCCCGGGACACCCGGCGTGGAGGAGCTCATGAGCGCGTACTCGTCGGCACCGACCCGTGCCACCAGGGCACCGTCTGCGAGCTCGGACTGAAGGCGCCGGCCGACCTCACACAGCACCTGGTCGCCGATCTCGGTGCCAAGCGTGTTGTTGATGTCTTTGAATCCGTCGAGGTCGATGAGCAGCACCGACACGGCCTGCGGCGGCGGATGTTCCTCGCGCAGGGCCTCGCTGAGGCGCTCGATGAACAGCGTGCGGTTGGGGAGATCCGTCAGCTGGTCGTGGCGAGCCAGCGTGTAGTTCTCCTCGGACTGGCGCCGCAGCCGCCGCGAGGCTCTCGCGACGATGCGATACAGCACGGCCCACAGCAAGGCGAGCCCGATCGACAGCAGCAGCGCGATCGTTGTCTTGTCGCGGCTGATCGCCGCGGCGACCGGCTGATAGCTCAGGTAGATCTCAAAGGCTCCTTCGGGAGGGCCGGAGGGGGCAAAGCGCAGTGGCACGTACACCTCGACGAGCCGTCCGAGTCCCACCTCGCTCGCCGTCTCGCTGTGTGCGGTGGGGGTTACCACCGTCGCGTCCTCGGGCTGCCCGGCGAGCGCGGCCTCGAGGTCGTCGCTTGGCGTGAAGGTGTGCCCGATCAGAGCATGGTCATCGGAATAGATGACCCTGTGGCCGGCGTTCCAGATCTTGATGCGCGCGAGGTCCTGTGTCACGGAGCGCCCGCTCAGCTGCTGATCCAGGGCCTTCACGCCCTGCGCACTGAGGCCTGACTTCAGGTCCTGGGGCGACAGGCGCGGCTGGATCGCGAGGTGGGCGATGAGCTGAGCGGCCTCGTCCTCGTCGGCAAGGGTGCGCGTGACAATCTGGGTCGCAAGGACGCGCGCGAGGATGAAGCCGAGCGCGACCATCGGGATGAGACTCAGCAGCGCGACCTGTCGAGTCAGGCTCGGGCGCAAACGCCGGCGGTGCATGGCCACTGATTCGACAACATCGGCATCGACTGAAGCTGCAGAGCCGGATTCCAACGGAAAGGCTGGACCGGGGCGGCCTCAGGGCGCCGGCGGCACCGCAACGGGGCGCTTTCGCTTCTTGGTTTACATAACATGCATTATCGAGCGTTGGATCGAGCGTGCGTCAGGTCGGCGGTGGCGGTTGCATACTGCGGGCGCCCGGCCGGTAGACCTGGATCGTTACGCCCTTCGGGAAGGCTCGCGAGTCGACCAGGTCAAGCGCTATGTCCGGGCCGGTGTCGGGGAATAGCCGCGTGCCCTGACCGACGACCACGGGGACGATGAGCAGGTTCATCTCGTCGACGAGGTCGTTCTCGAGCAGCCACCGGGTCAGCACGCCGCTGCCGTGCACCTGCAGCTCACCCGCCGCCTTGGCTTTCAGCTCGCGGATGGCCGCCGCGACGTCACCGGAGAGGACGGTCGTGTTCGCCCAGCGCGGTTCGGTGAGCGTGTTCGAAACGACGTACTTGGGCTGCGTGTTCAAGGCACCTACGATGGGGTGCTCCAGATCCTCCCTCACGCCCCAGTAGCCGGCGAAGAGCTCGTAGGTCCGCCGGCCGAACAGGAACGCGTCGGCGCGCTGGTAGACCTCTTGGACGAACGTAATGGCCTCGTTGTCGAACAACAGCTTCGGTGGCCTGGCCCATCCGCCGCGCTCGAATCCGCCGCTGCGGTCCTCATCCGGCCCGCCGGGTCCCTGCATCACTCCATCGACGGAGACCTGGGTCGTGGTCGTCAGCTTCATGGGTTCGTCCTGTGTCTCGTGGTGGTCTTTCTCACATCGGCGAGACGCCGCACCCGGCCTACTTCTCGCCGTCGTCAGCCCTATCCAGTCGAGAGGTGGGCGGGATCATCGCCGCCGCTTGAACCAGGGCGGTGTCAGTAGTTCAAACACGGTTTCCAGCAGCAGCTCCAGCAACTCCACAACCCGACACTCTAAGCGAGTCCCTTCGTGCATTATTGAGCGTTGTAGGAGACGCGCGAATGCATGGGCGTGTCCTCATGCCGGCCTCTCCCGCGGCCGATAGGAGAACCGTATGGCGAAAGTGCATGGGACCGCAGTTCTCGCAGTCGGCTGTGCGCTGATCGCGGGTTGCGGCGGCTCTGCAAGCACACGGCTCACCGCCGGCGAGCTGGCGGCGCAGGGCACGGCGATCTGCACGAAGGCCCGCGTCGCCGAGAAGAACATCCAGAGCTCCGATGCTGCGAGCGCCCTGCCTTCCATCCTCACCCGGGAGATTGCCGAACTGGGCAGGCTCTCGCCCCCTCCCGCCGAGCAGGGCTCCTATGCCACGCTGCTCGGGTACTTCTCACAGCTGAGGGGTCTGTTCCAGTCGCTCTCATCCGCGCCGGCTCGGACCGGCAGCGAGCCACCGGAGGTCCTCACCCGCGGCGCCGCGCTGGCGGCTCGGGCCAATGCGGTCGCTGGCCCGCTCGGTCTGGCCGCCTGCACGGCGCCCTCCTAAAGTTTTCTCGTGCCTTGACCGATCTTTTGGTATGCCATACTCTTTTTCCATGGCTACCCAGGATCTGCTTCACACCCAGGCCGTTGAGGACTATTCCAAGGCCATCTTCTCGCTCGAGTCCGGCAGCGAGGAGCCCGTCGCGACGAACGCCCTGGCCGAGCGCCTCGGCATCACCCCAGGCTCGGTCTCGGCGATGCTCAAGAAGCTCGACGAGCTGGGGCTCATCACCCATGTGCCCTACCGGGGGGTGCGCCTCACCGCCGAGGGGCGGCGCCTCGCGCTCGAGGTGATCCGCCACCACCGTCTGCTCGAGAGCTTTCTCGCCGACGCGCTGGGGATGCCCTGGGATCGAGTCCATGCGGAGGCCGAGGTGCTCGAGCACGTCCTCTCCGAGGATCTCGAGCAGCTGATCGCCGCCAAGCTCGGGAATCCTACGGTAGACCCCCACGGCGACCCCATCCCCAGCGCCGAGCTGGAGCTCGAGGAGCGAGAGACGCGCAGCATGGAGAGCCTGCGGCCCGGCGATGAGGGGGTCTTCGTGCGCGTGTCTGACTCCGACCCGGCGATGCTTCGCTACCTCGCCGGCTGCGGGATCTCGCCGGGCGATCGCTTCATCGTGCGCGATCGCCAGCCGTTCGGCGGCCCCCTGTTCGTGCTCTTCGGAGAACGCGAGCTCGCCATCGGCGGCCAGCTCGCCGGTGCCATGGATGTCGAAGTCGATGAGCTGCCGCAGCTCTCCGGAGCCGGCGCGGAGATCGGGGCAGTCGATGGCGGCGACTGAGCTCACCGCTGCACCCGGCCTCGCGCTCCCGCCGCTGACCGAGGAGGACCTGGCTCGCTCTCAGGACCGCTCGCGGGTCCATCACGCCCGCAGACACCGTAAGCGGTGGTATCTGCTGTACCTGCTCGTCGGCCCCGGAATCCTCGCGATGCTCGGCGAGAACGACGGGCCGAGCATGATCGCCTACGCCGCCGACGGCGCGCAGTACGGACTGGGGTTCTTCGTTCCCTTCATCCCGGTGCTGTTCGCGATGGCGTTCGTCTGCCAGGAGATGTGCATGCGTGTGGGCGCGGTCACCCACCGTGGCTACGGCGAGCTCGTCCTGCAGCGCTACGGCAGGGTGTGGGGCTGGTTCGGCGCCGGAGATCTGACCCTCACGAACCTGGTCACCCTCGTCGCCGAGTTCGTCTCGATCCGCGTCGGCCTTGCCTACTTCCACCTCGGCGCCGGCGTGGCCGTCGCGCTGGGACTGGCGCTGGTCGTGTTCACGCTCAGCGGCGGGCGCTACTGGCGCTGGGAGCGCATCGTGCTCGGGTTGGCTCTCTTCAACGGCCTGTTCCTCGTGGCGGCGATCATGGTCAAACCCCACGTCGGAGCGATCGTCAGCTCGTTTGACTTCAGCCCCTTCCCCGGTGGGAGCTTCAACACGCTGCTGCTGCTGCTGGCCTCAACGATCGGGGCGACGGTCACACCGTGGATGATCTTCTTCCAGCAGAGTGCCTCGGCCGACAAGGGCATGACCCCCCGTGACGTGGCGCACGGCCGCTACGACACCGCGGTCGGCGCGGTTCTGGCCGCGATCTTCGGGGTCGGAGCGCTCATCGCGGGGGCGGTCCTGCTCACACACGGCGGATCGGGGATCCAGGGGTTCGCGCCCAATGCCGGGTTCCCCCAGGCGCTCAGCCACGTAAGTGGCAGCGCGGTCGGGACCGTGTTCGCGCTGGGACTGGTCGAGGCTGGCGCTGTTGCAATTCTCACGATCTCCGCCAGCACTGCCTACGCCGCCGGAGAATGCATCGGGGTCTCCCATAGCTTCAACACCTCGCCACGCAATGCGGCCCTGTTCTATACCGCGAACATCGGGGTCGCGCTGCTTGCGGCCGTGGTCATCCTCATCCCGGGCGCGCCGCTGCTCTCGATCGCGCTCAACGCGAACGTGCTCGCGACCGTGCTCCTCCCCGTCAGCTTGGTCTTCATGGTCATGCTCGCCAACGACAAGGGGCTTATGGGCCGATGGGTGAACAAGCGCTCCACCAACGCGATCGGCATCGCGGTGATCGCGTTTGTCGGACTCTGCGGGGCCGCCTACGGCATCGACTCCTTCCTGCTGACAATCCATCTCATCGGCTCATGAAGACAGAGACGCCCACCCCCAACGACGCAGGCGACACCTCCACCATCCGAGAGCAGAATCTGCAGTCACAGGAGCGTTTCGAGGACGAGTTGATCATGCACCTCGAGCGCGACCAGTTCGTCGCCGAGACCTCGCGACCGGTGGCCCCTGCCTCGCTCAGCAGGCGCAGCATCCTCGCCCTGTGGGCGCTGCGGGTGTTCGTCATCCTCGTCAGCCTGATGGTCATCTACACCTTCTTCTACCAACTGCAATAGCCCCACCCGCGCTGCCGAGCGCTGCGGCGCCTGGCTCATGTCGTCAACAGGCGCACGATCGCGACGATTCCCACCACGACGATGACCGCCCGCAGCGCCCCCGGTGCGAGCCGCCGCCCGTAGCGCGCGCCGAGCTGCGCCCCCAGGATCGAGCCGCCGGCGATGATCGCCGCCGGCCCCCATGCGACGTGCGCGGCAAAGATGAAGTACAGGCCGGCCACGCCGTTGACGAGGCCGGCGAGGACGTTCTTCAGTGCGTTCGTGCGGTGCAGGTCCTGGGCCAGCGCCACACCGAGGATCGCGAGCAGCAGAATGCCCTGGGCCGCGCCGAAGTAGCCCCCGTACACGCCGGTTATATAGATGGCGATCGGCGTGAGAATCCCGCCCCTTCGGTCGAGGTCGATCTCGCGCGCGATCAGCCAGCGGTTCAGCCGCGGCTGAAGCACGGTCAGCACCAGCGCGACCGCGATGAACACTGGCACGATCGCCTTGAACGCCGACGCGGGCAGCACGAGCAGCAGCACCGCTCCCGTGATCCCCCCGAGCACTGACATGGTGCCCAGGCGCAGCACGCGGGCACGCTGGCCGGCGAGCTCCCGCCGATAGCCGAACGCTCCCGATACCGATCCCGGCACGAGGCCGATCGTGTTGGAGACGTTGGCCGTCACCGGCGCGTATCCGAACGCCAGCAGCACGGGAAACGTGATCAGGGTGCCGCTGCCGACCACGGTGTTGATCATCCCCGCCCCCATGCCGGCGAGCGCGATGCAGATGGCCTCGCCGACGCTCATCTCGGAGGGACCGCCGGCTCGCCGGAGCGCTCAGGCCAGGAAATCAACGATCGATCTCGTGAAGCTCGGGTCGGCGATGGCCTCGATGTGATTGCCCGACACGATTCGCAGGGTCGCATCCGGAATGGCTTCGGCGAGGACCTCGGGTCTCACCGCGAGTGGATCGGCGTCGCCTGCCAGAACGAGCGTCGGCGCGGTGATCGCCCCCAGCGCGATGTTCCCTCGATAGATCGACGACGCCTGCGCGATGAGGGCCTCGCGATCCGCGCCCAGCGCATCCGCGAGCCCGCGGAAGGCCGACGCCTCGGGCGAGCGCAGCGACGCGGGATCCTCGGCGCTCAGGGCTTCGATGATCGATTCGTTGGACACCGCCCGCCGGTCGACTCCCCCGCACTCGATCACCCCCGAGCCGACGCCGCCGACGACGAGTCGCCGTACGCGCTCGCCGCCGCTCGCATATATCAGCGACACGATCGCTCCCATCGAGTAGCCGACGAGGTCGACCTCCTCTGCGCCGACGGTGTCGAGCAGCACGCCGAGATCTCGCGCCATACGCTCCTCGCCGTAGCGGGCCGGGTCGTGAGGCTTCTCGGAGGCTCCGTGTCCGCGGGCGTCGGGCGCGATCACCCGGCGCCCGGCGGCGAGCAGTGCGCCGACGACGCCGGGGGCGACCCAGTTGGCGTTGGCGTCGACCACGAAGCCGTGGTGCAGCACGACGGCCGGCGAGGATGCCCGTCCCTCCCCTCCCCACTCCTGGTAGGCGATCTGCGTGTCATCCCAGCTCTTGAAGCTCTGCACGGGCCCTCCACCGTTTGTGGCGTGAGTCCGGAGAGGCTATCTGGACCCGGCGCGCACGAGGGCACGGGCGCCGGACGGGGATCCAAGGAACCCGGTAGTATCGCCTTTTAAGTGCCCTGGGCGGGATTTGGACCCGCGCCGCGAGGTGTTTAAGACCTCCGCTCTACCAGGCTGAGCTACCAGGGCATATGTCGGGGAATGCCTGGCGGGAGATTTGAGCTTCCCGTCAGGATTTCTCGACGTTTCCCTATCGTCTGCCGGCCGGCGCTTCTTGAACAAGACCCCGAATCGGGCTAGGCTTGGCGCTGTTAGTAGAGCGATCTATCTATTATTCCCAGCCTCGGAGGTCCGCCGATGACTCGCCGTCGCCATCCGCGCGGTTGGCTGCGCCACTACGCCGGCCTGCTGCTCCCCGACGCCGCCACCGCGACCCGCGCCTCGTTCGAGCGCGATTCGGGCGAGCGCCTGCGGCGACTGACCGCGACGCTTGCCGATCGGGCATCCGGCGGGGCGCGCCGCCGTCCGCGGATGCGCGCGCTCACGGCGGCGCCGGGCGCGAGATTGCGCTGGCGGGCCGTGCCCTCTCCGCCTCCACCGGGACCGCGCGGGGCGATCGTTCGCCCGATCGCCGCCTCGACGTGCGATATGGACTGCCCGGTGATGCTCGGCGCCACCCCGATCGCGCTGCCGCTGCACCTCGGACACGAATGCGTGGCCGAAGTTCTCAGCGTCGGCGAGCAGGTGACGACCGTGCGCCCGCACGATCGCGTGATCGTGCCGTTTCAGATCAACTGCGGTGAGTGCCCGCCCTGCCGAGCCGGGCGCACGGGCAGCTGCACCAGTGTCCCGCCCCTGTCGATGTATGGCTTCGGCGTTGCCACCGGGCATTGGGGCGGAGCCTTCTCCGAGCAGCTTGCCGTCCCCTACGCCGACGCAATGCTCGTGGCGCTGCCCGACGGGATCGACCCGGCCGCCGCCGCCAGCGTCGCCGACAATGTCTGCGACGCCTATCGGCACATCGGGCCCCATCTGCCGGCGCTGCTGGCGAGCGACCCCGACGCGGAGGTGCTGATCCTCTCGGCGGTCAGCCGCCGCTCGCTCTTCACGGCAAGCTGTCCGCTCTATACGGGCCTCATCGCCCGCGCCCTCGGCGCCCGCAATGTCTACTTCGCCGATGCCCGCGCTGACATTCGCGCGCTCGCGGAGCGTCTCGGCATGAAATCGCTGGAGCCCCGTGAGCTGCGCCACCGGCACCCGTTCCCGCTGGTCGCCGACGTGAGCGCCGCCCATCTCGGCGACGCGCTCGCAGCCACGGCGCCAGATGGCGTCTGCTCGAGCTCCGGAGGGCTTCACCGCGGCGCACGCGTCCCGTTCGTGCAGATGTACATCCGCAATGTGACCCTCCACGTCGGTCGCACGCACGTCCGGGCGCTCATGCCCGAGGTGCTCGAGCTGATGCGCACGGGTGCGCTTCACCCCGAGGTGCTCACAACGACCGTCGCCCCCCTCGAGGACGCCCCCTCGGTCCTGCGCGAGCACTTCCTCGGTGGCAGGAGCGTGAAGACTGTCCTCACGGCCTAGAGTCACCAGCGCCCGGCCACGTCCGCACCTCAGGCGACAATCCCGGGCACCGCCCTGCACCCGACGGATCACGGGTGCTCGGGGGGCAGAGCATGAGAGTCCTGCGCGATGCCTTTCAGACGCTTTCGCCGCCCGCCGGCGACCGCCACGGGCCCCTGACGCCGATGATGGTCGCGCTCACCTTCGTGACCGGCATCGTCGACGCCGCCAGCTACCTGAAGCTCGGACACGTGTTCGTGGCGAACATGACGGGCAACGTCGTGTTCCTCGGGTTTGCCCTCGCCGGCGCCGGCGGCCTGTCGGCCACCTCGTCGCTCATCGCGCTCGCGTCGTTCCTCGTCGGCGCGCGCCTGGGCGGCCGGCTCGTCGCCCGCAACCCACAGCACCGGGGCCACATGCTGCGCGCCGCGAGCTCCGTGCAGGCGCTGCTGATCGTGGTGGCCTGCCTGCTCGCGCTGTCGGCGGGCGAACCGCTGCACGAGGGCATCCGCTACCTGCTCACGGCGATCCTGGCCATGGCGATGGGAGCCCAGAACGCCTCCGCGCAGAGCGTCGCCGTACCCGAGCTGACAACCACGGTGCTGACGAAAACACTCACCGGGCTGGGCGCGGACCCCGGACAGGTCAGTGGGCCCGACTCAAAGCTCGGACGGCGGATCGTCGCGATAGCGGCCATGTTGCTCGGAGCCCTGGCCGGCGGAGTGCTCGCCCTGGATGTGTCCGTCGCGGCGGGCCTCGCGACCGCCGCCGCGATCGTGCTCGCGGTGACACTCAGCGTTCACCTCGCGTCTCGCTCGGACGGCGCGTGGGTGCCGGCCTGATCCCGCCGGCGAGCCCACGGATGCGATTGCTTTCCCAGGATCGCTTTTCTCCGAAAATGCGCGTTCGGGACGTTAGCCTGGAGTTGACATGAAAGGGCCCATTGACAGAGTGCGGGCGGCTCCGACGCGTGTCCTGTTGCTGGCGCTGGCACTGGCGGCGGGAGTGGCGGCTCTGCTCACGGGCATACACGAGCTCGGAAGCCCGCTCACATCTCGCGCTGCGAGCGCCTCGGCGCCGGCCGGGCCCCTGCTCCCCACCCGTCTCCTGGCCCTACCGGCCCGCAGGGTCGCCAACGGCACCGAGCCGCTGAGGGTGCTGCTGTCCGCACCCGTGGCCGCCAACTCGCCGCCGCCGACCCTGAGGCCCGCCGTGGCGGGCACCTGGACTGCGGTAGGCGATGCGGAGGTGTTCACGCCGGCCTCGACGCTGCAACCCTGCGCGACGTACGCGCTGACCGTGTGGGCAGACACCGTCGCGAGCGGATACGCGCGTCTCGGCCGCCGGCACGTCCTGGGCCTGCATGTCGCCTGCCCGCCGATCGCTGCCACCCAGCAGGCTCTTGCCCGGCTCGGCTACCTCGGGGCCGTCTTTCGCCCGATGTACACCGTGCAGATCCCGCCCGGGCGCGAGACGCGCCGTGAAGCGTCCACCCACGCGTTTCATCCACCGCGGGGCAGGTTGGCCCCCGACCCCGCGGACGCGCCCCCGGTCGCGATGGGTCAGCTTGACGAGACGACGAGGGGGGCTCTGACCGTCTACCAATCCGATCGCGGCCTGCCGGCCACCGGTGAACCCGACTATGCGACCTGGGCCTCGCTGCTTTCGGCGGTGGCCGCCGACCGGCGCAACCCCAGGCCGTATACATGGGTTTCGGTGTCCGAGTCAGTGCCCGAGACGCTCGAGGTGCACCGCGGACACCACGTCGCGCTCAGCACTCCCGCCAACACCGGGGTGCCCGGCGCCGAAACCCCGCAGGGGATCTTCCCGATATTCGCGCGCGACGTCACAACCACGATGACCGGCACCGACGTCGACGGCACCAAATACGTGGTGCCCGACGTGCCCTGGGTCAATTACTTCACCGGCGGTGACGCCGTGCACGGCTACCCCCGCGCCTCATACGGCTCTCCCCAGTCAAACGGCTGCGTCGAGCTGCCGATCGAAACGGCCCACGTCGTCTTCGGAATGCTCGCCGTCGGTGACATCGTCGATGTCACCGGCTGAGGCCCGCGCCGCTAGTTCACGGTCAGCGTGCCTTCCATACCGGCCATGCGGTGTCCGGGGACCGTGCAGTAGAACTTGTAGGTGCCGGCTTTGAGGGTCAGCGACAGGGTCTTTGAGCCTCCCTGGAAGGTCGGTGTGGCACCAACCACGGTGCCCGAAGAGGATGCGACCGTGACGTTGTGTGACAGCGGGGCTGTGTTGGTGAAGTCGATCGAGACCTTGCCGGCCTTGGCGGACAACGAGGTGGTGTCGTATTTCAGCTGACCTTCTGGGTTGGACGCCAGGCTGAGCGTCTGTCCCGCGCCCGCGGCCGGGGCCGGAGTCGCCGCGGCCGGCGTGCTCGACGTCGCCGGGGTCACCGGTGTGGAGGCTGAGGAGCTCGTGGTGCTTGACGAGCTGCCGCAGCCGCTGAGCGCAAGCAGCCCGACTGCCAGCGCCGGCATCGAGGCCTTCGATATGGAGTGAATCGCTGCTCGACGTCCTGGTTTGAAGCTCACGGTCGGATCCTCCTCGGTTGGGGCCATCGATGCTTAGGACACCGCCCGGCACGGATCCTTCCCGATCGCGTCGACCGGCGAGCGCTGCTTGCGCGATCAGAGGATACGCGCACGGGCTCGGCTGAGGTTCCCGGGCAGGCCGAAAACCGGCTCAGTATTCGTAGCCGGGCGTGGTCGTGGTGGGAGTGGTCGTGGTCGGCGTTTCGGGGGTGCTCGTCGTCGGTGTCGGGGGTGTCGCACTCGGGGGCGGAGCGCTCGAGCCGGGAGCCGCGGGCACCGCGTGCCAGGTGCCGCCGAAGCTTTGAAGTCCTTCGCCGTTGGCTTCAGCCTTGCCGTGGTCACCGGAGAAGCGGTACAGCGGCAGGCCGCGGAGCGTGACCTGCAGCCGACCGTCGCTGCGGCGCAGGATGCCGAGGCGACCATGCACGCCCGACCCCGCCTTCAGCTTGGTCTTGCGTGAGGGCACCGTCAGCGGTGGCCACGTTTTCAGGCATGCGGCGCTCGTGCAGAGCAGGTGGTGGGTGGTCTCGGGGCTGAGCGCGTACAGGGTCCGTCCCTGCGCGTTGACCGCGACCCGCTTGCCGAGGCTTGCGTTGGACGCCGAGCCGACGGTCGCGGCGCCACCCGCCGCGAGCGCTACGGCGGCGAAGGATGCGCCGACCGCCAGCAGCGCAGCCACTGCGATGACGACCAAACCCCGCGAACGTCCGCGTCGCGGCGCTTTGGAGCTCGTGTGTCGGGGCGCGCTGATCATGCTCCCCTCGTCGCTACCGGTCATGGCTTTCCCTTTCGCTCGTTGGCACTACCAAGGCAGACGCCGGCGCCTGCGGAATCCTTCCGCGCCCCCGCCGCCCCCCTCAGGGCTCGGTGTGAATCACCACGTCGGCCACGTTCGGGATCTCATCGCGCAGCTTCTCCTCGAGCTCGCCGGCGAGCAGGTGGGCATCGGCCAACGACTCATCCCGGGACACCCCGAGCGTGATGAACAGCACTCGGCCGCCGTTCGTGGACAGCAGCGTGACCCTGCGCGGCCCCTGTCCGGTCCGCTCGCGCACGAGCCGCTCGACCTCATGCTTGAGAACGAGGTCTTCGCCCGGATCGCCGGGGCTTGCGCTGAGGGTTAGCTCGAGGGGCTCGAGATGGGTCTGCACATCGGTCACCCCGGGCCTTGAGCGGATCGTCTGCTCGACCCGCTCGGCGATCTCGTGCGCGCTGGCGAGGTCCAGGTCGGGCGGGAACTTCAGGTGCAGCGACACGCTCACCGAACCGGGTTGTTCGAAGATCGTGATGTCGTGTGCCTCCCTCACCAGCGGCTCGGCCAGAGCGATCGCGAGCACGCGATCACGCAGATCGAGTCCGCGGCGACGCGGCTCGACGTGTACCACCACGTCGCTGCCCGGCAGCGCATCCTCGACAGCCTCCTCGATCAGGTCGGCGGCGCGGTGGCCCTCCACGACCGCCTGTCCGGGCGGAACGGTCACGACGGCGTCGGCGAAGTAGCGCCCGGCCGACTCCCGCAACCGCAGCCTGTCGAGCTCCACGTCCACTCCGAGATCCGCGATCGCCCGCTCGGCGGCCTCGCGGGCCTCAGACGGCGTGCGGTCCATGAGGACGTTCGCGTTCTCCGCGATCAGCCGCAGCGCCGCGGCGAAGATGATGGCGGCCACGACGAGGGCGGCGATCGAGTCGCCCTGCGAGAAGCCTGCACGGACGGCCAGCAGGCCGACCAGCACCGCGAGCGAGCCCGCCATATCTCCGGCGAAATGCACGGCGTTGGAGCGGAGCGCCGGGCTCTCATAGCGTCTTGCTGCCGTGCGCGAGACGATCGTGCGGCTGAGATCCAGCAACAGCGCAACCACGATCACGGCGAACTGGTACCAGTGGATGGTTGGAGCCTTGCCCGTGTCAAGCAGCCGGCGAACCGCCTCGACGCTCACGAGCAGGCCGCCGGCAAGAAGGATGGCCGACTCACCGAGGGCGCCCAGATTCTCCGCACGACGGTGACCGTAGGGGTGCTCGGGGTCGGCCGGGCGGCCACCCAACCGCACGGCGAAGAAGGTGAGCGTCGCGGCGATCACGTCTCCGCTCGACTCGATCCCCGCGGAGGCCAGCGCGAGACTGCCGGTGGCCAGACCCACCCCCAGCTTCAAGGCCACAAGCAGGCTGGCCGCGCCGATCGAGACGAGCGTCGTCCGTTGCGGAGTGCCGGGGAGACCCTCGTCGGCGGACTGAGCCATCGCTAGAGACTAAGGTCCCGTCGGGCGCCAGCCGGGCCTCGAATGTCTCACATGCTCAACGAACTCCAACTCGTCGCCATCCCGAGGAGGAAATGACGTCCGGCCGTCTCCGTCGTCAGAGGTGGCCAACAGGCAATCTTCCCGACACCCAGTCCGAACAGCGAGCGTCGATCATCCAATGGCGTACGGGTCTGGAAGTGCTGGCTCGCGCTCTCGCCTTCAGGCTTCCTGCGGACCTGCAGGCTGCGGGCCGCGGCGAGATCGCGCCCTCACCTGGCGGCAGCTGATTCGGGCATGCGGAGCAGTCGGGTCCCTCCAGCGGGGTGCTCCGACGAAAGGAACCGGGTGAAGCGGAGTCCTACAGGGCAGAGCTGGCACTTCCGCATCGCCGGCGCCCACCCTCCCGCTCAGCCAAAGGAGCTCGCATGCCCCCAACTATGAAGGCCCTACTCCTCGCGCTCACCGCGTCGATGACCCTGGCCGCGTGCGGCAGCAGCTCCAGTGGGTCGGGCTCCTCCTCGCAGGCCAGCACGGCCGCGACGTCGACCTCGCAGCCCACCACGGCCGCGTCATCGGGCGGAGCCGCAGCGGTGAAGACCGCGTCGAACGCGACGCTCGGCGCCACGGTGCTCGTGAACGCGCAGGGCTTGACCCTTTATCACCTCAGCGGCGAGGGTGCCGGCAAGTTCATCTGCACGAGCACCGCCTGCCTGCAGGTATGGCATCCCGTCGCCGCGTCGAGTGGAGCATCGAGTGGCAGCGTGAGTTCGCTGGGAACTGTGAAGCGCCCGGACGGCACCGAGCAGCTGACCTACAAGGGCACGCCGTTGTACACCTTTGCGCCGGACAAGAAGGCCGGCGATGTCGGTGGGCAGGACGTTAAAGACGTCGGCACATGGACCGCCGTGACGACGAGTCCGAGCAGCGCACCGGCGACCACGAGCAGCCAGTCCGCGCCCGCTGCGCCGGCGAGCTCTAGCGGTGGCTCCCCCTACTGAGAGACTGGCCGAGCAGCGGTTCTGAGCCGCCTGTACCGCTGCAAGCAGCGGATCCTGCGTATCGTGGGCCCGTGGCTCACGATCACGCTGGGCACTCCCACACAATCAGCGCCGAGTCTGATCATGGCAAGCTGACCGCCGCACTCGGTCTGATCATCGCCTTCATGGCCGTCGAGGTGGCGGCCGGCGTGATCGCACACTCGCTGGCGCTCCTCTCCGACGCGGCACACATGCTCGCGGACGCCGCCGCGATCGGCTTCTCCTTGCTCGCGCTGCGCCTGGCGGCCCGTCCGGCCAGGGGCGCCATGACCTTTGGCTTCAAGCGTATGGAGATTCTCTCCGCCCAGGCCAACGGTGTGACCCTGCTGGTCCTCGCGGCGTTCATCACCTACGAGGCGATCCGCCGCCTGTTCGATCCATCCCACGTCCGCGGAGCCCTCATGCTGGCCGTGGCGCTGGTCGGCGTCGTCGTCAATCTGGTCGCGATCTGGACCCTCGCGAAGGCCAATCGGCAGAGCCTGAACCTGCAGGGGAGCTACCAGCACATCCTCACGGACCTGTACGGGTTCATCGGCACCGCGATCGCCGCCGCGATCATCCTGGTGACCGGCTTCGAGCGTGCCGACCCGATCGTTTCCATACTCATCGCGGGGCTCATGACGCGCTCGGGCGTGTCGCTCGTGAAGGCCTCGAGCCGGGTGTTCCTGGAGGCGGCGCCGACGGGGATCGATCCGCAGCTGATCGGTCAGGCGCTGGTGGGCCAGCCAGGGGTGGTGGAGGTCCACGACCTTCACGTCTGGGAAATCACGAGCGGCTTCCCTGCGCTATCGGCTCATGTGCTCGTCGCGCCGGACAGCGACTGCCACGCTGCCCGCCGAGACATGGAGGCGATCCTGCACGAGCGCTTCGGGCTGGATCACACGACCCTGCAGGTCGATCATGCCGGCGGCGATCTCCTGAAGATCGAGCCGCCCATCCATGCGACCGCTCCCGGCCGGGGACAACCCGGCCGCTGATCGGACCCGAGGTCAGCCGGTCTGCCCGCTCGGGCGGATCAGCACCTCGTTGACGGACACGTTGGGCGGCTGGCCGATCGCGTAGAGCACCGCGTTGGCGATGTCCTCGGACTCGAGGGGCGTGACGCCCTGGAAGCGTTTGGCCATCTGCTCGAGCACCTGCGGGCGGTTGTGGCCGGCGAGCTCGGTGGCCACCGCGCCCGGCTCCACGAGGGTCACGCGCACGCCGAGGCCAACCGCCTCCTGGCGCAGCGACTCCGAGAACGCACCCACCCCGAACTTGGTCAGGTTGTAGACGCCGGAACCCGCGCGAGCGACGCGACCGGCGACGGAGCTCACGTTGACGATGTGGCCCGAGCCCTGGGCGTGCATGAGCGGAAGCGCCGCGTGTGTGCAGTAGAGCACGCCGTACACGTTGGCGTCGATCATCCGCCGCCATTCCTCGGTGGGGGCGTTCTCGATCGGGCCGAGCAGCATCACGCCGGCGTTGTTGACGAGCACGTCCAGGCGACCCAGCTCGGCGTGTGTGCGCTCGACGAAGGCACGCGCCTGGATCTCCTCGCTGACGTCGGTCGGCACGGCGATCGCCTGACCGCCGTCCTGGACGATGCGCTGGCGCAGCAGCTCGATGCGGTCGGCTCGCCGCGCGGCGAGCCCCACGGCGGCGCCGGCGCGCGCGCAGGCCAGGGCCACGGCCTCGCCGATGCCCGATGAGGCGCCCGTGACCGCCACTACCCGGTTGGACAGGTCGATGGCCATGTGCCTAGCCTAGCTCGCCGGGCTCAGCCAGCGAAGAGAGCCCGCCGATAGCAAATCCACAGCCACGGTCGAGCTTTTCGGGCGTCCCACGGGTTTAGGTCCTGACCGGCGCGAGCATTTGTGATCTCAACGGCAGGTGAGGCCGTATCCAGTGTCGAACGAGGTCCCTGAAAGTGCCGCCAAGGATGATTGACAACGCAACTATCAAGGCGTATAATCCCGACTCCAAGCATCGGATTAGAAGGATTCTCATGTCAGACACAACCGTAAACTCAACTGCAACGCTCGATTCGTCGGCCCCCGCCAAGAGCGAGGAGACCGAGAACGTGCTGGATGGCGCGCCCGCCGTGGCGCCCGGACGGCTCGACAGCCCCATCGAGCGCACGGACCTCGCGACACCGGACACTTTCATTCCCGAGTCCGTCGACCAGCTGCTCGCGCATTCGCGCCGCTACCCCCTGCTCACCCCGGTTCAGGAGATCGAGCTGGCCAAGCGAATCGAGCGCGGCGACCTGCACGCCAAGGAACTGTTAGTCAACTCGAACCTGCGCCTGGTCGCCTCCAACGCGAGGCGTTATCAGAACCAGGGCCTGCCCCTTGCCGACCTCGTTCAGGAGGGCATGCTCGGGCTGATACGCGCAAGCGAGAAGTTCGATTGGCGCAAGGGCTTCCGCTTCTCAACCTACGCCACCCTGTGGATCCGTCAGGCCATTCAGCGCGGCCTCGAGAACTCTGGGCGCACAATCCGCCTGCCCGTCCACGTCGCCCAGCGCTCCCGCAAGGTCGGGCGCGTCGAGCGGGAGCTGTCGGTGCGTCTGGGCCGTGAGCCCACCATCGAGGAGCTCGCACAGGAGACCGGCCTTGAGATCGAGCAGGTCGAGGAGGTGCGCCACCAGCGCGCCGCCCTGGTCAGTCTCGACCAGCAGGTCGGCGAAGACGGCGACACGGCTCTCGGCGACCTGCTCCCCTCCGACTCCGAGGCGCCTGAGGAGACGGCCTGGGACAACGAGCGCGAGCGGATCGTGCATGAGGCGATCTCCCAGCTGCCCGAAACCGAGCGCACGGTTCTCACGCTGCGCTTCGGAACCGGCCGCGAGGAGCCGCAGACGCTGACGGCCATCGGCAAAAGGCTTGGTTTCTCAGCCGAGCGTGCCTCTCAGCTTGAGCAGCGCGCTCTGAAGAAGCTCGCCGAGTCGCCTGAGCTGGCGGCATTGCGCGAGGCCGCGTAGACCCTCTAAGCTGGGCCGCCGCCGGTTTCGAGGATCGGCACTAGGAGGCAGATGTCGCGGAAGGCGCTGTGGGAACGCATCGTGCAGTGGACGATCGCCTTAGGCGAGCGGGTGCTGGTCCCGGTGGAGCGATTCATCGGGCGCCGCTCGCTCGTCGGCGACGCGACCTTCTTCCCGCTCGAGCGCTTCCCATGGGTGAAGCACGTCGAGGAGAACTGGACGGTCATCCGCGAGGAGCTCGAGCGGGTGCTCGACGACCACGCTGGGCTGCCCAATTTCCAGGACATCTCAAAGGACCAGATCGAGATCACCGACGACGACCGCTGGAAGACGTTCTTTCTGTACGGCTATGGCTTCAGGGCCAAGCTCGGCGTGGAGATGTGTCCGCGAACGGCCGCCCTGATGGAGCAGATCCCCGGGATGAAGACCGCCATGTTCTCGATCCTGTCCCCGCGCAAGCACATCCTGGACCACCGCGGGCCCTATAAGGGCGTCCTGCGCTACCACCTCGGCCTGATCGTGCCCAGCGACGCCGAGGCCTGCCGGATCCGGGTCGGCGAGGACATTCGCCACTGGCAGGAGGGCCAGAGCATGATCTTCGACGACACCTTCAACCATGAGGTCTGGAACGACACCGACCAGACGCGGGTCGTGCTGTTCGTCGATGTCCTCCGCCCCCTGCCGTTCCCCGAGTCGCTGATCAACCGGCTGATCGTGGGCGCGATCGGCTTCTCGCCGTTCGTGCTGGATGCCAAGCGCAACCAGGAGGCGTGGGAAAAGCGCTACCGCGAGCGCGTCCAGGCCCGGGAGCTGGCGGCAGCGGCTGCCGGCTGACTCCCTGCAGGCTCAGACCGACGCCTGCCACGGGACCGCTTTCGAGGCCCACGTGTTCAGAACCGTGAACTCGCCGGTGAGGATCAGCAGCCCGAGGGCGATCATCACGGCTCCGCCGACGGCGATGACCACGGGGAAGTGGCGTTTGACGACGCTCAGCGCGTCGGTCATGCGCTCGAACGCGAGCGCGATCAGAAGAAACGGAATCGCCAGTCCGGCGGAGTAGAACGCGAGCAGCAACGCACCGTGGGCGGCCGAGCTCGAGACCGCTGCCTGGGTGAGGATCGCCCCGAGGGTGATGCTCGTGCATGGGGTCCAGGCGATCGCAAACGCGGCGCCGGCGACCAGCGGCCCGCCTCGGCCGGCCAGCCGCAGAAGCGCATCGGGGTGCCACTCACGGTTGAGCAGGCCGATGAACGGGGTCGCCAGGAAGATGACGCCCATCGCCACGATCAGCACGCCGCCAACCTGCTGGAGAGTCTGTTTATGCGTGTTGAGCGCGGAGCCGATCACGGTGGCGCTCATGCCGAGGAGGATGAAGATGAGCGAGAAGCTCGCGATGAACAACAGGCTCGGAACCAGCACGCGCCGGGCCCCGGTGTCCTTCAGGTCCGCCGGCGTCACGCCGATCACGGTCGACAGGTAGCCGGGCACGAGCGGCAACACGCACGGCGACAGAAACGACACGAGCCCGGCGGCCAGCGCCAGCGGGATGCCCACGCCGCTCGCGGCATCCGAGGAGGCCGCGAGGGTCGTGTGCAGGGGGATGAGGGCGGTCGCCGAGATCATCGAGGCTGCCCGGAAGGATCGCGCATTGCGGCCCGCAGCTGGTCGACCTCGTGCTCGAGGCGGCTGACCCTCTCCATCAGCTCATCCAGCGCCACGGGCTTCATCGAGGCACCGGCTGGGCCGTTCCCCTCCCCCACCTCCTCGCTGAGGAGCTCGCTGTAGCGCTCCTCCTTCTGCCCCGGCCGGCGGTCCTCGCGCGCCACGAGCTCACGTTCGATCAGCCGCTCGAGCGTCGCGCGAACGGCGCCCAGATCGCCGAACAGGTGCATGCGCTCGGTGCGCTGCTTTAGCTCGCCCGGCGTCTGTGAGCCGCGCAGCATCAGCGCGCACATCAAGGCCTGCTCCCCCGGTTCCATTGGAAGGGCTTCCTCCAGCAGATGCCGGTACTTTGCCGCCCGGCTTCCCGCGCCGCTGGCCAGACGCGTGAAACCACGGCGTTCCAGGCGGTGCAGGGCATCGCGCACCACCCCCTCGTCGTAGTCGACGATCGGCTCCCTGTTGGTGGACTGATTGCAGGCCAGGCGCAGCGCATTGAGTGACAACGGATAGGCGTCGGGGGTCGTTCGCTGCTTTTCAAGCAGGCAGCCGAGCACCCTCGTCTCGGCTGGGGAGAGGTCGTGAGCGCCTACGGACACGGCCATGTCTATGCGGGGCGGGCTTTCGCTCGCACAATGGCCAAACGCCCGGCTTCACGGTTGGTGTTTCCTAACTCCACGGCCTCTCCAAGGGTACCGGGGCAGACCGCGAGATCAGACCGCGCCGCGATGGCCGAGCGCTCGATCGGTTCCACCAACTGCGCCGCATTTGTGGGGGCCCGCCCTCAGGGGGACAGGGAGGGCGTGCGCCGGGGATGATCAAGGACCCACGGTAAAATCACCCGCGTGAGCAGCCAGCCCTTCGCCCAAGGACGGTCGGGCGCAGGGTCGGGCGCAGGCCATCACACCCCGGGGCCCGAGCTTCGCCCGGAGGACATCCCCGACAGGCCCGTCTCGTTGCGGCGCATCGGCAGGCTGTTCATCCCTTACCGGCTTCGCCTGGGTCTGCTGCTGGCGCTGATCGTGCTCGGCTCGATCCTAAGCGTGGCCTCGCCGTTTCTGCTCCGCGAAGCGGTGGAAGTCATCGTCCACAAGGGCAGTCTGACGCTGCTCTCCTGGCTCGTCGGCGGCATGATCGCGCTCGCGGTGATCAACGGCGTGATCAGCGTCGTGCAGACGTGGATCTCAAACCAGGTCGGTCAGCGCGTGATGCACGACCTGCGCGCATCCGTCTACGCCCACCTGCAGCGGATGTCACTGGCGTTCTTCACGCGCACGCGGTCGGGCGAGGTCCAGGCGCGCATCGCCTATGACATCGGCGGCATCGACGACGTCGTCACGAGCACCGCCACCTCAACCGTCTCCACGATCGCCACGGTCACCGCGACGATCGTGGCGATGTTCGCCCTTAGCTGGCAGCTCACGGTGTTCTCGCTCGTCCTGCTTCCGTTCTTCGTATGGCTGACCCGGCGCGTCGGCAATGAGCGCCGGCGCATCCAGTCGGTGCGCCAGAGCCGCCTGGCGGACATGTCCACGCTGGTCGAGGAGTCGCTGTCGGTGTCGGGGATCCTGCTGGGCAAAACGATGGGCCGCTCAAACGAGCTCGTCGACCGCTTCTCCTCGGAGTCAAGCGAACTGGCCGACCTCGAGGTGCGCGCGCGCATGGCGGGACGCTGGCGGATGGCCTCGGTGCAGATGAGCTTCGCGATCATGCCCGCCGCGGTGTACTGGTTCGCCGGCTACAGCATCATCCATGGCAACAACGCCATCTCCATCGGCACGGTCGTGGCCTTCACCACGCTGCAGACGCGCCTGCTGTTCCCGATGCAGTCGCTGCTGTCGGTGGGGCTTGAAGTGCAGACATCGCTCGCGCTGTTCGGGCGCATCTTCGAGTACCTGGACCTGCCCGTGGACATCATCGAGCGCCCCGGTGCGCACGCCGTCAGCGACGTGCGCGGCGATGTGCGGCTGGAGGATGTGTGGTTCCGCTATGAAGCCGACGCGCCCTGGACGCTCGAAGAGATCAACGCCGAGATTCCGGCCGGCACCCGAACCGCGCTCGTAGGTGAGACGGGCTCGGGCAAGACCACACTCGCCTATCTGGTCGCGCGGCTGTATGAGCCGCAGCGAGGCTGCGTGAGCATCGACGGGGTCGATATCCGTGACATCACCCTCGAGTCGCTGGCTCAGACCGTGGGGCTCGTCTCCCAGGAGACCTACCTGTTTCACGCCTCGATCCGCGAGAACCTGCGCTTCGCCTGCCCGCAGGCGACCGACGAGGAGATCGAAGACGCCGCGCGTGCCGCCCAGATCCACGAGCTCATCGCCTCCCTTCCGGAGGGATACGACACGCCCGTGGGCGAGCGCGGCTACCGCTTCTCCGGTGGGGAGAAGCAGCGCATCGCGATCGCTCGCACGGTGCTGCGAAACCCACCGGTGCTCATCCTGGACGAGGCCACCTCGGCATTGGACAACGAGACCGAGCGCGCGCTCCAGGTCGCGCTGGACGAGCTCTCGCGCGGACGCACCACGATCACCATCGCCCACCGTCTGTCGACGATCCGCGACGCCGACCAGATCCTCGTGCTCGACTCCGGGCGCATCTCAGAGCACGGCACACACGAGGAGCTCGTGGAGGTGGGCGGACGCTACGCCGCGCTGCTGAGCGGCGCGGCGGTCGCCGAGGGACGCTCTGAAGCGAGCTCCTCGGTGGCGCCGGCGTAGGAGGCGCCCGGCTTCTTCTAGGCCGTGGCGTCGATGTTCAGGCGCACATAGTCGACGACGACCGGCTCGCCGAGGACCGCCAGCACGTCGTCCATGAACGGCTCGCGGAGATGCTCGGGCAGGTGCTGGACGTGCGGGCCGAGCACGATCGTCGAGAGGAACTCCCGCGGATGCTCGGGCTGCTGTGGCGCCGGGGCCAGCCAGCAGTGCGCAGATGCGAAGCCGGCGGCGAGCAGGCGAGCTTCGGTGTCGGTTGGCGCGGCGTAGTTCCAGGGCGGTCGCCAATCGGCGAAGAGCTCGGCGTAGGGATCGCCCGCGAGCAGCGCGTTGACCTTCCCGCGCAGCACGTCGATGTTGCCCTGACCGCCGCACTGGGCCACCAGCGCCCTCCCGTGCCGAGCGCAGCGCGGAGGCGTGCGAACAGCCGATCATGGTCAGAGATCCAGTGAAACGTCGCCGTCGAGAAGACGGCGTCGACACGCTCGCCGAGGTCGAGGTCGAGGAGATCGAGCAGGCGCACGTCCACCCGCGCGGAGCCCGCCAGGCGCTCCCTGGCGGAAGCAACCATCGACGGCGATGCATCCACGGCGATCACCCTGCCGCGCGGCAGGCGCTCGAGGAGCGCCGCGGTGACCCGGCCGGAGCCACTGCCGGCGTCGAGCACGACCTCGTCGCCGGTCAGCTCGAGACGAGCGAGCACCGCCGTGCCCATCGCCTCCATCGGTCCGGAGATCCGGTCATAGCTGCTCCCGTCCCACGTGCGCGCCACTGGCATACGGCCGTACGTTATCACGCACGCGCGAGCAGGTCTGCCAGCACTCTCGAGAGCTGGCCGCCCTGCCAGGCAATCGGCGAGCGCGCGGGTGTCCCTGCGTCCTCCACCACCAGCGTCGCACCCGGGATCGCCTGCGCGTAGCGTTCGCCGACGGCCAGCGGATGGCCCGGATCCGCCTCGTCGCGACTCGCCACGACGACCGTCGGGACCCCCACAGCCGCGAGCTCACCCATATCCTCGAACGGACGTGATCTGGGCACGACTTCAAGCGCGTCCGCGACGGCCTGCGGATGCTCGTGCGCCGACAAGCGTTGGCGCAACACCTTCTCGACCGTCTCGCGCCAGGCCTCGGGCACGGCACCCAGGTCGTATGCCTCGAGGAACCCCTCCACTCCCCCCTCTCGCAGCCCCTGCGCCAGTGCATCCCAGCCCTCAAACTCCGCCGGCGTGCGCGGCCGGGACGGATCGAATGACGGGGTGATCAGCCCCATCGCCGCCACGCGCTCGGGCAGGTGTAGGGCGAGGTGCAGGGCGGTGTGGGCTCCCATCGACGCCCCGGCCACGGCCGCGCGGGCGATGCCGAGCGCGTCGAGCACCTCCTCGAGGTCGGCTGCGAGGTGCTCATATCCGTAGGCGCCGGCGTCGGTCGCGGGCGTTGAGCGGCCGTGGCCACGCGCGTCATAGCTGAGCACCCTGTGGCCCGATCGCTCCAGCGTGCGCGAGCCCATCACCACGTAGCGCCGGGTCGCGGTGAGTCCGTGCAGCAGCACGATCGGCGGGCCGCTCCCGGCCGCTTCCCCCGACAAAGTGACGCCGTCGCCGTGCACGCCGAACGATGTGCTTTGCGCGGGCATGCCACAGGTCTACCAGCCCACCGGCTCCGCACTCGCAATCCGGGCGACCCGTGGTAGGTCTGCCCCCCGGGTCCCGACGGCCTACACGGGCAGCGCGAGCTGGTCGCTCCTCCCCGGCTCGCCGGATGCGCCACGGCGCGCCCCGAGATGGTCCCCGGGCGCATCGGCCCGGCCCAGTCCGGCCACGCGGACGCCCAGCAGCCGCACGGGCCGCGGAGGCGAGTATTCCTCGAGCAGCCGCAGCGCCACCGCGCCGACGGCCTCGGCATCGCGCGTTGGCTGGGCGAGAGAGTGTGCGCGCGTGACCGTCGTGAAGTCGTCGAGGCGCACCTTGATCGCAATCGTGCGACCGCGGCGATCGTGTGTCTCGAGGCTCGCGCAGAGCTCAGCGGTCATTCGCGCCAGCGCCTCTCGCAGCTGCGCGGGGTCGTGCAGGTCGCGGTCGAAGGTCCGCTCGCGCGACTCGGAGACCACCTTGCGCGCTGCCGACACCTCGCCGCTGTGCTCGAACCGCGCCCGCCTGGCGAGCTCTGGCCCGAGGTTGGCTCCGAAGCGCTCGACCAGCAGCTGCTCGGGCGCCGCTCCCACCGCGGCAAGCGTCCTCAGCCCGAGCTCTGCAAGCCGCCCAGCGGTCTTCGGCCCGATGCCCGGCACGAGCCCCGGCGGCGAGGCGGCGAAGCGCGCGCACGCCTGCTCGCGGCTCAGCACCACGAACCCGGCCGGCTTCTCGGCGTCGGAGGCCACCTTGGCGACGAGCTTGTTGGGACCGATCCCGACCGAGCAGGTGAGCTGCGTAGCCTGTCTGATCTCGGCGAGGAGCCGGCGCATCGCCGCGCGCGGCGAGTACAGGCCGTTCAGGTCCAGGTAGGCCTCGTCGAGGCCAACGACCTCAACCCTCTCGACATGTGAGCGGATGAGGGTCATCAATCGCCCCGACACCTCACGATAGGTGGGAAAGTCCGGCGCGAGGAATACGGCCTGCGGGCACAGCCGCCGCGCTCGTGAGGCAGGCATCGCCGACCCCACTCCAAACCGCCGCGCCTCGTAGCTCGCCGTGGTCACCACTGCGCGCGGCCCGCTTCCGGCCACGACCACCGGCTGCCCGCTGAGCTCCGGATGGCGCAGCAGCTCGATCGACACGTAGAAGGCGTCGGCGTCGAGGTGGGCGACGCCCAGCGGAGAGGTTTCCAGCGACATCTCAGAGACGGTAGATCGAAGAACGGACGTCGCCCGGGCCCGATCGTTTAGGCTTCGCACTTCGGCCATGGATCTCACGTTCAGCAAGACAGAGACGGCGTTTCGCGACGAGTTTCGCGCCTGGCTCGCCGAGAACCCGCCCGACCCCAAGCCGGCGGATACCAGCGAGGATGCTCAGTACGCCTGGAGACGCGACTGGCAGCGCCGCCTCTACGAGGCCAGCTGGGCGGCCCCCCACTGGCCCACGGAGTACGGCGGCCGTGGCGTCACGCCGACGCAGTCGGCCATCTATTTCGAGGAGATCGGACGCGCGCGGCTGCCCCAGGCCGCCAACACTCTCGGGCTGCTGCTGGGAGGCCCCACGCTGATGCTGTGGGGAACGCCCGAGCAGAAGGAGCGCTACCTGCCCCCGATCCTCTCGGCGGAGGAGATCTGGTGTCAGGGGTTCTCAGAGCCCGACGCGGGATCGGACCTCGCCGCTCTGAAGACGAGGGCGGTCAAAGACGGCGACGAATGGGTGGTCAGCGGCCAGAAGGTGTGGACGAGCGGCGCCCAGTACTCGAAGTGGTGCATGCTCGTCGCGCGCAGCGACTCCGGCGCGGCCAAGCACAAGGGCCTCACATACTTCCTGATGGACATGGAACAGGACGCCGTGCAGGTTCGCCCGCTCCGCCAGATAACCGGCGAGGCAGAGTTCAACGAGCTGTTCATCGAGGAGGCGAGGATCCCCGAGGCGAACGTCGTCGGAGGCGTGGGCAACGGGTGGAAGGTCGCCCTCACGACGCTGATGAACGAGCGTGCCGGACTGGGCTTCGCGCTGCAGATCCGGCTGCGCCAGCTGCTTGACGATCTGATTGCCGCAGCAGCTGAGCGCGGACTGATCGAGGACCCGCTGTACGCCGATGAGCTGGCCGAGCTCCACGTTCGCTGTGAGGCGATCCGGCTGCTGGCCTGGAAGGGTCTGACCGACGCCGAGCGCTACGGCCAGCCAGGGCCGGAGGGCTCGCTGGTCAAGTGGCTGTGGTCGGACACCAACCAGCGCCTGACCGAGCTCGCGGTCGAGATTATCGGACCCGAGGCGCTGACGACGGGCACCGACTGGAGCTATGAGCAACTGCGCGCGCGGGGAAACACGATCGAGGGAGGCACCACCGAGGTGCTCAAGAACATCGTCGCCGAGCGCGTCCTGGGACTGCCCCGGCTCAAGGTCGCGGTGTAGGAGGAGACGATGGACTTCGGGCTCACCGACGACCAGCGCGAAATCCAGCGCACCGCGCGCGAGCTGCTAGCAGAGCGTGCGCGACCCGAGCGCGTTCGCGAGCATGCCGAGGCGGGCCGCAGCGACGACGCGCTATGGGCCGAGCTGTGCGAGCTCGGCTGGCCCGGGATCGCGCTGAGCGAGGAGCACGGTGGTCAGGGGCTCGGCGGGATCGAGCTGTCGATCCTGTGCGAGGAGCTCGGGCGCTCTCTGGCGCCCGTGCCGTTCCTGCCGAGTGTGCTGGCGGGCGCGGTGATCGAGCAGGCCGGCTCACCCGCCCAGCACGAGCGCTGGCTCCCCGGACTCGCCAGTGGCGAGATCATCGGCGCGCTCAGCCTGGCCGTGGACGGCACCGCAGAGCTCGTGATCGGCGGCGGTGAGGCGCAGGTGATCGTGCTGGTCGAAGAGGACCGCACGGCCCGCCTGCTCGCGCGTGAGCAGGCCGACATCAGCTCCGTGGCCTCGATCGACCCGACCCGCTCGACCGCCCGCGTGAGCGCCGCAGACGATGCCGGCGAGCCGCTGGAGGGTGACGTGGCCGCCGGGCTCGATCGTGCGCTGATCGCTGCCAGCTCCGAGCTCGTGGGCGTCTGCGACCGGGCGCTTGAGATGACCGTCGCCTACGTCAAGGAGCGCCGCCAGTTCGGCGTGCCGGTCGGCTCCTTCCAGGCGGTCTCACACCGCTGTGCGCAGATGCTCCTCGACACCGAGAAGGCCCGCTCGACGACCGCGTTTGCTGCCTGGACCGCCGACGCGGACCCGCAGCGGCTGGCCGAGGCGGCTGCCATGGCAAAGGCCGCGGCCTCGGATGCCGGCCGCGAGGTCACCGCCTCAGCGATTCAGGCCCACGGCGGCATCGGCTTCACCTGGGAGGCCGACGTGCACTGGCTGTTCAAGCGCGCCCAGCTCGATGCCGCACTTCTGGGCGACGCCAAGCAGCACCGGGCCCACCTGGCGCGGATACTGGCTGACCAGGGGAGCGCGCTCGGAGTCGCATGAGCGTCAGGCGTCGCCCCCGCTGGCGGGGGCGTTGGCCTTGGCCCAGGCGATGATCGTCGCGCTGCCGCTGACGGCCGTCCCGTCGGCCAGCTTCAGCACCGGCAGCTTCTCCTGGCCGCTGATCGCCTTGAGCTCGGGACGCGTGCCCGTCGTGAACAGGCCGAACAGTTTGCCGCGCCCGAACACGATCTTCTGGAAGTCATGGCCGGCCGCCGCAAGTGCCCGCTGGGCGCGCCGGCAGGCATGCGGCGGCGGGCCGCCGCCGTCGATGTGACACACATACAGCGTCATCCGCTCGGACATCGGGTGCAAACGCTACCCGACGGAGGATCCGTCGAGTCCCTCGAATCCCGGAGCCGGAGCCTCGGTACACTTCCCTCCTCGACACAGCCGAAGGGGGAGACATGAGCGAGGTGGTCCAGAAGACGGTCGATGGCGGCGTGGCCGTGATTACCCTCAACCGCCCCGACCGGCTGAACGCCTGGACGGCGGAGATGGAGCGGGGCTATTTCGCGGCGCTCGCCGACTGCGGGACATCCGGGCAGGTCCGCGTGATCGTCGTCACGGGCGCGGGCAGGGGGTTCTGCGCCGGCGCCGACATGCAACAGCTGCAGACGCTCGGCCAGAACGGAGCGGTGACGCCGCCCCCAGGCGAGGAGCGTCAGCCGCAGACATTCCCGTTGTCGATCCCCAAGCCCATCATCGCCGCGATCAACGGCGCCTGCGCCGGCATCGGCCTGGTTCAGGCGCTGATGTGCGACATCCGCTTCGCCGCCGAGGACGCCAAGCTGACGACGGCGTTCGCCCGCCGCGGACTCGTGGCCGAGCACGGCATCTCATGGATCCTGCCCCGCCTGATCGGCCCGGCGCGCGCGCTCGATCTGCTTCTCTCCGGACGTGTGGTGCTGGGTCGCGAGGCGGCTGAGCTGGGCGTCGTCAACCGGGCGCTGCCGGCAGAGACGCTGCTGGAGCAGACGCTCGCATACGCCCATGAGCTGGCCGCACAATGCTCCCCCGAGAGCATGGCCACGATGAAGCACCAGGTGTACGCCGACCTCGACCGCCCCCTCCCCGACGCGCTCGCGGGGGCCGATCAGCTCATGCTCCAGTCCTTCAGCGGTCCGGACTTCGTGGAGGGGGTGGCGAGCTTCGTGGAGCGCCGTGACCCGAGCTTCGCGCCGCTTACGGGCTAGTCGCCGGCGACCCCACGCAGACGCACCCCGCCGAGCTCGATCGCCGCGCCCAACGCTTCGAGGCTCGGCGAGTCCGCAATCGCGATCTCGACCAGCCCTTCCTCGCGCTCATCATCGGCCTGGAGGAAGCAGACCTCCCCGCCGTCCAGGCGCAGCGCCATCGGTCCCCCGTCGGCGAGCGGCACGCCGAGCACCTCGGCCCACAGCGAGGCAACGGCAAGCGGATCAGCCACGGCGATCGTGATCCCGGCCAGGCGACCGGGTGCGCCGGTGCCGGTCCGTCCCGTCCACTGCGGTCCCCCCCAGCGCCAGCTCCCGTACGGGCGTGAGCGGTCGAGCGAAACGATCGCTCCGCGCATGTCGGCTGGATGCAGGTGCGTGCCGGAGATATCCGGGAGATCGAGCTGCCACACGACGCGGATCCCGGCCCGCTCGGCCCGCGATCTCGCCTCATCGAGATCGGTGAGATCGAAGATCGCCATGTAGCCGCCGTCACCTTCGTGGCGATCGAGGTAGCGGCCGGCCGCGGTGCCGGGCTGCGCCGGCGAGATCACCTCCAGAAAGCAGTCGCCCAGCGCGAACACGGCATTGGTCAGGCCGAACTCGCCCACGCCCGGATCGCGAAAGGGCTCCCCGAGACCTAGCGCCGAGCTCAGCGCAGACGCCACGGGCTCGAGCTCGGCGGCCACCAGCACCGCCTGGCGCAGCCTTACCTGGGGTCGAGCCTCGCCCATGTGGGCAAGACTACCGGCGTCAGCGCGCTTGGCGAACCTGCGAGCGCGCTCTGCCCGACGGTCGCGCCGGCCGCGGTTCGGCACTCTTTGCGAGGGAGCGACCGGCAAAGACGAGCATGCCCGCGAGATGGGCTTGAATCGTTTCCAGGGAGTGACCCCCCGGGTACACGGCGCCGTGAGCGTCCGCTCCAGCGGCCCTCAGCTGGGCGGCGAAGGGTGCGTTCTCCGAAGGATCGGCGATCGTGTCGGAGTAGCCGCCGTAGAGGAACGCACGCAGGCCCATGCGGGACAGCAGCGGGCGGTCGGCGCGGAGCTGGCCTTCGAGGCCGTTGAAGAAGCCGAGCCAGCTCTCGACCGTGCCGAAACGGCCGAGATGCGAGAGCGCGACGTTCATCGCGCCATACCCGCCCATCGAGTCTCCCGCGATCGCCCGCGCGCCGCGGTCGGCCACGGTGGGAAGGGTCCGGTCCACGAGTTCCTGCGCTTCGAGCACATAGCTCTCGTAGTCGCGACCTTCGTACTCACGCCAGTTGTTCGCTCCGCGCCCGCCCTGGATCATCACGGCGATCAGCGGAGGAATCACGTGGCGCGCGATCAGCCGGTCGAGCTCACCCTGCAGGCCGATCTGCAGGAACGCCGTTGCGAGCTGGTCGTTGCCGTGCAGCAGGTAGAGCACCGGATAGCGGCTGGTGGTGCTCGCGTAGCCCGGCGGCAGGTAGGCGATGAGCGACCCCCGCCCGTGCAGCGCCACAGAGGAGTAGCTGGCGGCGTCGATCGAGCTGCCGGCCGCATCGCTGCTCACCGGCGTGAGCGTCAACTGCGGCTGCGATGACTCCGGGGGCGCGGTCGGAAGAGCGGCGACGGGCGCGCGGTATGCCGCGCGCAGGCCGATCAGGCGCTCAAAGCGCAGCGGGCCGTCGAGCGCGAGCACGCAGCAGACGGCCAGCAGTGCACTCAGAAGCGCGCCGGTGCCGAGCCAGGGCGCGATCGCGCGCTGGCGCTGCCAGGAGTCGGCAACGGCGCCCGACTCCGCTGCCGTGCGCTCCGGGCGGGGTGGAAACGTGGGTACCCATGACGGCGGCAGCACCTCGGCCGCGGCCCCGCCGCGACCCGGCCAGCTCCAGTCGTCCAGGTTCTCCAGCCACACCTGTGCGCGGGAGCTCTTCATCGCGACGGACATTCCGCTGATTGAAGGAGCAGGAGCACCGAAATCCAACCCCTGCACGAACGCACCCAGTCAGCGCGAGCTCCACACCTCGCCGGTGTCGCCGAATCCGAGTGCCTGCTTGGTCGCCTGGGTGAGGTCGAATTCGCGGCCGGCGACATAGGGTCCCCGATCGACCACCGGAACCCGCACCGAGCGCCCCTCGTAACGGAGCGTCACGAGGGTGCCGCATGGAAGCGTCTTGTTGGCGACGCCCATGGTGGAGCTCGTCAGGGACCCCCCGCACGCCATGCTTCCGCCGCCACCGTACCAGGAGGCCTCAGCGAGACGGTACACGTTCAACCAGCCCAGCCTGCGGTTGGCCCCGCGGTCGAACAGATCACCCGCGAAGCGCAGGCGTACTCGCTCGGTGCCCGTCCGGTGAGGGAGATATCGCAGCAGGAAGCGACCCGCCGAGCGGGTGCGCGCGCGGGCTACGGTTCTCCAGCGGTGATTCTCGAGCGCCTGAAGCGTTACCACGCGCCCGGCCAGCCCGGGCCGCAGCGTGCCGCTGACGGTCGCCTGGTGGCCGTCGAGCACGTTCAGCTCGGCGCTGTGAACGCTCATTGCGCTGCTGACCGGACTGCCGATTGGCGGCACGGTCGAGACGATCCCGGCCGGAGCCAGGGCGCCGGCAGGCTGAGCAAGCGTCGTGGGGACGTACATTGATATGAACCTCCATGCCTGTGGGCCTACGGGGTTAGCTGTCGGGCTCACGAACGTCGGGCGCGCGAACGGAACGCGCGCCATCCGGGCGTTACGGCCACATCAGCGGCCGATTCGCCCCATCCAGACCGCTCCGTGGCGATCCGGCAGTGGGTCCCCCGCTCGCCTCCATCAACGGAGGCGACTCGGCAGTCGAACAGTTGTTCGCATACTAGGGGTCGCCAGCCGCCCTAAATGTGACGCGCATCACACAGCGGCGTTCGGGCATGGTGCGCGGCCGCGTGCCGGTCAGCCGGCCGCTGCCACGAGCTGCTTCGCCCCATCGGTCCGGGCGCCCACCCGAATCGAGCCCTCCTCCCAGAGGCCCACGCGATGGCGACCGGCCGCCTTGGCGCCGTACAGGGCTCGATCCGCTGCCACCAGCAGCGCCGACGGTGTCTGCTGCTCCTCGGACAACTCCACCACGCCGGCGCTCACACTCAGCGCCGGCTGGCCCTCCGGGCTCGATTGCTCGAGCTGGCGTCCTATTCGCTCTGCGAACGCGGTGCCGTGCTCGTGACCCACGCCGAACAGCACCACGGCAAACTCCTCGCCGCCGATCCTGGCCAGCGTGTCGCCGCCGCGTCGCTCGCGATCGAGCAGCCGCGCGAACTGGTGCAGGGCCCGGTCTCCGGCCGCATGGCCGAAGCGGTCGTTGACCTGCTTGAAGCGGTCGAGGTCGAACAGCACCAGCGCCAGCGGCAGCCGGCTGCGCTGAGCCCGGTCGATCTGCTGCAGGAACTCGGCGTCGAAGGCCCGTCGGTTGAGCAGCTCGGTGAGGTAGTCGGTGGCCGACGCGCGGGCGAGCTGACCGATCACGAGCGTGAGCCGCTCGCGCAGCAGCGTCACCACCACCGCGGTCAACGTCACCGATACGCCCACGCCCATGAACAGGACCTGCTTCATCGGATCAACCGAAAACACGAACAGGGCCACGCCCAGCGTCACCCACATGATCGCGAGGTCGATCGCGACCTCGCGGCGAGCGAAGAAGTAGGCCGAGAACAGCATCGGCCACAGGTAGAAGAACGGCGTCGCCTCGATCGGCCGCGCCACCGCCATCAGGGCGCTCACGAGCAGGATCCCGTAAACGACGTAGAGCCTCACAAGTCCTCGATGATAGGTCTTCGCAGCCCACGCCACGACGGCTCCCAGCGCCAGCAGCCCGGCGATTATCTTGATCGCAGGATGGTCGCTCGTGTCGGGATCCGGCAGCGGCAGCGTCGCCAGCAGCGTGGCCGAGCCAAGCACGAACATGGCGACGCCCACTCGCCGCATGAACCCGAAGTCACCGGCCTCGTTGGAGTCGGGCGCGAGCGCCGTGGCGGAATACGCCGGCTCGGATGCGGCCGCAACGCTCGGCTTGACCCTCGCCATGAACGATCGTTCGGTCGCGGCCCCGCCCTACTTGAGCCGAACGGTCTCGGGACGGCCGATCGATGAGGGCTTCGCCCAGCGGTTTTTTTGCATGCATTTGCAACCAGTCGTTGACGCGGCGTGCCACAACAGCGACAATCGACGGGTATGGCCAATCCTGACCGGTTGTCGGCGCTGGACTCGACCTTCCTCCACCTCGAGGACAACTCGACGGCGCACATGCACGTGGCCTCGGTGATGGTGTTCGAGGGCAAAGCGCCAACGCCGCAGGAGCTGGTCGATCACGTGCTCGGTCGCCTGCATCTGGTTCCGCGCTACCGCCAGCGCCTGGCCTATGTCCCCTTCGACCAGGGCCGCCCCGTGTGGACCGACGATCCCCATTTCAACCCGCGCTACCACATACGCCACACGGCGCTGCCGCGGCCGGCCGACGAGCAGGCGCTGAAGCGACTGGCCGGGCGCCTCTTCTCCCAGCGGCTCGACCGCTCCAAGCCGCTGTGGGAGATCTGGCTGGTCCAGCGCATGGCGGGCGGCCGCTTCGCGCTGATCGCAAAGACCCATCACGCGCTCGTTGACGGAATCTCCGGCGTGGACATAACGACTGTGCTGTTCGACTCCGCTCCGGAGCCCGCCCCCACTCCGCGCCCCCGCACTCCATGGGTCGCCAAGCCGCTCCCCGGGCGGGCCAAGCTCCTCGGCGAGGCGCTCATCGAGCGCTCGACGGTCCCCGCTGAGATGACGCGCGGCGCCCGCGCGCTGCTGCGCACGCCGCGCAGGGCCCTCGGGCAGGTCAAGGACGGCCTGACGAGCATCGGCGCAACCACCGTTGCCGGGATCAACGCCCCCGCCCCCCCAAGCCCCTTCAACGTCGACATCGGCCCGCACCGGCGCTACACGTTCCTCGACGCCGACCTCGCTCGCTTCAAGGCGATCAAGGACTCCCTGGGCGGAACGCTCAACGATGTGGTGCTCGCTTCGGTCACCCTTGCCCTAGGGCGATACCTGCGCAGACAGGGCCATGACACCAAGGATCTCGTCCTGAAGGCGATGGTGCCCGTGTCCGTTCGGGCCACCTCCCAGCGGGGAGCGCTCGGCAATCAGGTGGCCGCGATGTGGGCGCCGCTGCCGGTGGGAGTCGAGAATCCGGCCGACTGCCTGCGGGAGATATCCCGAGCGATGGAGGACCTGAAGAAGTCCCGTCAGGCGGTCGGCGCACAGGTGCTCACGAACCTCGCCGGGTTCGCGCCCCCCACGATCCTCAGCCAGGCGGCTCGCCTGCAGGCCCGCCAGCCGTTCTTCAATCTGGTCGTTACCAACGTGCCGGGACCGCAGTTCCCGCTGTACCTGCTCGGACGCCGGCTGCAGGTCCTCTACCCGGTCGTCCCGCTTGCTCGCCGCCAGGCTCTCGGGATCGCGGTCATGAGCTACGACGGCCATCTCGGTTTCGGGCTCCTCGCGGACTACGACGCTCTGCCGGAGCTCGAGTCGATCGTGGGCGACCTCAAGTGGGCGATCGGCTCACTGGCCCGTGCCGCCGGCGTGCGCACCGGCGACGCCCGCTCCTCGGCCAAACCGCCTAAGACCACGCGACAGAACTCGCGTGCCGCCAAGCCGGCCAGCGCGGGCTGAGCGCCGCTCCGAAGCAGCGCGTGCGGCGACACCGCTGGGCGTCCCGCGCCGGCTGAACCGCGCAATGCGAGCGCCCCGCGCGCGGCTACGATAGCTGGCACATGCGGTTGGCCCTCTGTCAGATGAACGCCACGGTTGGCGACATCGGGGGAAACGCCGAGCGCATACGGGCCGGCCTGCGCGCCGCGCGGGACGCCGGGGCGCAGCTCGTGCTGTTTCCCGAGCTGGCCCTTACCGGGTACCCCCCCGAGGACCTCCTGCTGCGCGAGCATTTCCTCGCGGATGCCGCCCTGGCCATGCGCGAGCTCGCGGCCGACACGCGCGGCCTGGTCGCGCTCGTGGGATTCCCCGAGCGCGCGGAGGAGGTCTACAACGCTGCGGCCGTGCTTGCCGACGGAGCGCTCCACGCGATCTACAGGAAGGTTCATCTGCCCAACTACGGCGTCTTCGACGAGCATCGCTACTTCCAGTCGGGCGCCGGCGGAGCCGTCGTCCAGCTGGGTGAAGATCGCATCGGCCTGACGGTGTGCGAGGACATCTGGGAGCCCGGTCCCCCCGCCACCGACGAGGCGCTCGCGGGCGCAACCCTGATCGCCAACATCTCCGCGTCTCCCTACCACGCCGGGAAGGGATCCGAGCGCGAGCGCATGTTCGCCCAGCGCGCCCGCGACAACCTCGCCTGGGTGGCCTTCTGCGGGCTGGTCGGCGGTCAGGACGAGCTCGTGTTCGACGGTCACTCCTGCGTCATCGATCACACCGGCCGGACGATCGCCCGCGCCGCCCAGTTTCGCGAGGAGCTGCTCGTCTGCGACCTCGACCTCGCCGCCGCTGCCGCCGCCCGGCTTCGCGAGGCCGGCCACCGTCCCGCCGTGCGGCGCCCGCCGGCGCACGTCGAGCTGCTGGCACCCCTGCCCCTGCCCGCCACGGATGCGAGCGTGGCATCCCCGGCTGGAAGGTTGCAGGAGCCGATCGCGCCCGTCGAGGCCGAGGTCTATGCGGCGTTGATGCTCGGACTGCGCGATTACGTGCAGAAGAACGGCTTCGAGCAAGTGGTGCTGGGTCTGTCGGGGGGCATCGACTCGGCTCTCGTGGCCTGTCTCGCGGCCGACGCGCTCGGCTCCGAGCGGGTGAACGCCCTGATCATGCCCTCCCAGTTCTCCTCCTCCGCCACCCAGGACGATGCCCGCGCGCTCACCGCCACCCTGGGCGTGCGAACCCACGAGCTGCCCATCGAGGCTGTGATGGACTCCTATGTGCAGACGCTCCGCCCCGAGTTCAGCGGACGCGCATCCGATCTCACCGAGGAGAACCTCCAGGCCCGCATCCGCGGGAACCTGCTGATGGCGCTCTCCAACAAGTTCGGCTGGCTCGTCCTGACGACCGGCAACAAGTCCGAGATGTCGGTCGGCTACACCACCCTCTACGGCGACCTCGCCGGCGGGTTCGCCGTCATCAAGGACGTTCCAAAGACGCTCGTCTACCGCCTTTCCGAATGGCGCAACTCGGCCGCCAGGGCGTCGCCCGGTCTCGTGCCGCTGGAGAAGCCGCCGATCCCCTCCTCGATAATCGAACGCGCCCCATCCGCGGAGCTCAGGCCAGACCAGCGCGATGAGGACTCGCTTCCGCCCTACGAGCTGCTCGACCGCATCCTGCAGGGATATGTCGAGCTCCATCAGGGACGCGAGCTGCTGATAGCGCAGGGGCTCCCGGCCGCCGAGGTCGACCGCACGATCAGTCTCGTCGACGGCGCCGAGTACAAGCGCCGCCAGGCTCCCCCGGGCATCAAGGTGACCACCCGCGCGTTCGGCCGCGACCGGCGCATGCCGATCACCAACCGCTACCGGGGCTAGGCTCCTTGCAGGCCCCGCGCCGCTACCCTGCGGGCGTGCGTCCCGGCGCAACAGCCCTCGCCGTCCTCGCCGTGCTCTTCGCGGTCGCGCTGGGCGCCTGCGGCAACGTCCTGCAGGATCAGCCCATCGGCCACAACATTCTCGAGACCACGATGCTCGCCCGCTACCCGGTGTACTGGCTGGGGGGCTCCTTCCAGGGCCATGCGATCACCGAAGTCGCACAGGACCCGGGTGGCGCGACGAGCATCCAGTACGGCGACTGCCTGGAGGGCGGCCAGGGCACCTGCGTGCCGCCGCTGCGGGTGGTCACCTCCCCCGACAACAGCTTCCTGCCGGGAGGCGCCTCCGCTCCTTCCCGGGCTGCGAGCGTGCGGGGCGTCTCGGCGGTGCTGGCTCAGGCAGGAGACACCGTCGAGATACCGACCGGGCCTGTGGTGGTCGATATCTACGCGCAATCCCCGCGCCTGGCCGCTGACGCCGCGCAGACGGTGGTGCCCATAAACGAGATCGGGGAACCGCAGGCGCCGTTGCCCGCGACGCTGCCGGACACGGGCTTTGCCGACACGCCGCTGAAGTCCCAGATGCCCTCGCCCCTGCGCGCACTGCACTGAGTCTCCGCCATGCCCGCGCCGGGGCGGTGAGCGGCAACCCCTACGGCGCTCCCGGTCCCGGCGCGCTCGGCAGGGGACGCACCGCGATCGTCATCCGCGTGACCGCGCAGATCCTGTCGGCGTCGTCGCTCATGCTCACATCCCACACCCAAGTGGTGCGGCCCCGGTGCAGTCGCTTGGCGAGCGCGTGGATGTAGCCCTCCGTGATCGGGCGCAGGAAGTTCGTGGTGTTCGACATCCCGGTGGCCATGTTTCCTTCCTGAACAACGACCATGGCCGTGGCCAGGGAGGTCACCGACTCGGCAAGAGATGCGTATACGCCACCGTGGATCAGACCGAGGGGCTGCTTGAGCTCGTCGCGGACGAGCACCCGGGCGCGCACATGCTCTTCCGAGACCTCGAGGAACTCGAGGCCGTAGAGGCGGTCGTACCCCTCCATCATCCCGTTGAACTCGTCCACGCTGGGCATGGCCATCGCGGCGCCACGATAGCCTAAGCATCCCCGCCCATGGCCCTACCGGCCCATCGCGACGCGGACGATTGCCCACATGAGCCGACTCGATGACCTCCCCCCTGACCAGCAGGCCACCCTCTCGCTGCTGCTGAGCCAGCGAAAGAGCTACGCCGAGGTGGCCGCGCTGCTCAGCATCTCCGAGCAGGCGGTTCACGACCGCGCCCAGGCGGCCCTGGCGGTGCTCGCTCCCGGCCGGGCGCGCGAGCTCACGGCCGAGCGGCGCGCGGAGGTCGGCAACTACCTGCTCGGCCAGCAGGCGAGCGTGGCCGAGCGACTGGCGACCCGCACCTATCTCGAGGGCTCGGCCGACGCGCGCGGATGGGCGCACGCCATCTCCGCCGAGATCCTGCCGCTGAGCAGCGCTCCGCTGCCTGAGGTTCCCAACGGTCCCCCGCCGGCAGCGGCCGATGCCGTCGCGACCTCGGCCGAGTCTCAGCGAGCCGATTCCCAGCCCTCGCCGGTGCGGGCCGGGCGCTCGGGCTGGGTGCGCGGTCCGCACGGGCAGCCCAGCTCCCGGCTCGGCGGCGCCCTGCTGCTCGCCCTGATCGCCGCCGCGGTGATCGTCGCCGTCGTGCTGATCGCGGGCGGCGGTGGCGGCAGCTCCCACGGTACGACCACCGCCGCCACCGGCAGCTCGTCCTCGACGGCGGGCTCGAGCGCCGCCAAAACCACAGCCACCTCGGGCGGCCCGACCGAAGACCAGCGCCTGACCCTCACCTCGCCCGACCCCGCCAGCAAGGCAGCCGGCGTCGTTGAGATCCTCTCCGAAAGCGGCAAACACGCGTTCTACCTGGCGGCCGAACACCTGCCTCCCTCCCATGGCTTCTTCTACGCCGTCTGGCTCTACAACTCTCCGAGCAGCCACGAGGCCCTCAGCAAGAGCCCGCCCGTCGGCTCCAACGGCCGCCTGCAGGGCGGCGCGCTACTGCCGTCCAACGCCGGCAACTACCACACCATGCTCCTCACCCGCGAGACCAGCGAACGCCCCAGCCACCCCGGCCCCGTCATCCTAAGCGGGCCCTTCAGCCTCGGCCACTGAGCATCCGGCTCGTCGGCGCCCGCGAGGCCGGTAGGCTGGCCTGCATGCGCCTCACGCCCACAGCACCCGTCGCGGGCGGCACGCTGATCGCCGGCTATGCGGTCGCGGCGGGCACCGGCTCCCGCACCCTGGGGGGTGTCGTCCTACTCATCGGCGGCCTCTGGTGCATCCTCGCCTGGAACCGGCGTCACGGAGCGAGGACCGCGGCGACCCTGGCCGGAGTCGGGGTCGGCGCACTCATCCTCTCGCACCTGCTCGCGCTCGCGATCGGGGCGTGGCCCTCGGTGCTGTTCGTCGCGGTCGTGATGGCTGCGGCCGCGTGGAGTCGAGCCGACGCCCGCGTGACCGGATCTCAGGCGACCTGGGCTCGCCGGCGGCCGACGGCCTAGAAGTGGGGCGCCGGCAGAAGCTTGCCCGGGTTCATGATCCCGGCGGGATCGAGCTCCGCCTTGACCGCCCGCAGTGCCGCCACACCGGTGTCTGAGATCTCGCGCGCGATCCACGGCACGTGGTCCTGCCCGATGCCATGGTGGTGGGTGATCGTGCCTCCGCCCGTTGAGATCGCGGCGCTCGCCGCTTCCTTGACGGCGCGCCACTGACCGAGCTCATCCGCAGCCTGCTGCGCGGCGATGAACGTGAAGTACAGCGACGCCCCGGTCTCATACAGGTGCGAGACGTGGCACATCACGAGCCCCGGGGTTCCACATCGGTTCAGCGCGTCGGCGATCGCCCCGGCGACGCCGTCGTGAAGCGCGCTCAGCTTCGACCACTGCGTGGCCGTCTCGAGCGTCTCGACCATCACCCCCTGGCTGAGCAGGTCATCGCGCAGGTAGGGAGCCGAGAAACGCGCCTTGCGCCACGCCTCCCCCGGCGAGCGGCCCACCGCAAGCCCGCCCTTCGCTCGCACGAGCTCGCGTGCCCGCTCGCGCCGCCCCGCGAGCTCGCGGCCCGCTCCCTCGAAGCCCAGGATCGCCAGGCAGCCCGACTCCCGGTACCCACGCGCCCCGAGGTACAGGCGCCCCAGCCTGCCCTTCACGCCGCCCGAGCCCGCCAGCGCGAGCGACATCCGCGTCTCCTGCTCGTCGGAGAGCCGGGCCACCTCGGGCAGGGCATGCTCCTGCGCGAGGGCTCGCAGGGCCTCGACGCCAGCGGCGAAGTCCTCGAAGAAGACCCCTTCGTACACCCGCTCCCGCGGCGCTGGGCGCACCCTCAGCGCGAGCTCCGAGATCACCCCCAGGGTGCCCTCCGAGCCCACCAGCAGCTGGCGCATCCCCGGGCCCGCCGCGCTGGCCGGCAGGGCCGGCAGCTCGATGTCTCCCGCCGGGGCGGCGAGCCGCAGGCCGATGATCATCCGATCGATGGCCCCGTATCCACTGGAGGCCTGACCCGCGGACCTGGTGGCCGCGCAGCCGCCCAGCGAGACGTACTCGAAGGACTGGGGGAAGTGACCGAGGGTGAGGCCTCTCGCCGACAGATATCGCTCGAGCGCCGGGGCCCGTGCGCCGGCCTGGACGGTGACCGTGAGCGAGTCCTGATCGAGCTCGAGCACCGCTCCCATGCGCCGCATGTCGAGCGAGAGCACTCCGGCGTGCTCGCCCCGCAGCGGCGCGACGCCCCCCACGACGCTGGTTCCGCCTCCGAACGGCACGACCGCGATCGAGGCTCGCGCACACACCTTCAGCACCGCGCGCACCTGGCCGTGGTCGCCCGGAAGGACCACGGCATCCGGGGCCCCGTCCGGTGCTCCGGCGCGCAGCCGCACGAGATCCGAGTAGCCCTTTCCGGCGGCGTGGAGGACACGTTCTGTGTGGCCGCTTCGAACAGCGCCCGCGCCGACTATCTCCCGCAGCTCTCCGAGCGTTCGCTCCCCGAGCCTCGACGGGACCAGCCTCACCGACTGGAGCGCGACCGGCGGGCGCGGCGCGGTGACCCCCACGATCTCCTCGAGGAAGCCCAGGGCGTGCGCCGGAAGCGCGGGCCTGTGCGCGGGATCGCCCCAGCCCCACCAGCGCATGGAGGGGGCATCGGCAGGGTCAGCCACGGATCCGCTCCAGGCCGTCGAGCGCATCCTCGATCGTCGCGGCCGCGGCGCGGCCGACCATATAGCCGCCGAAGCGCGCGAAGAACCCGTTGAGCTTCTGCTGAAGCTCGATCGTCACCTCGGTCGATCCTCCGGCCGGCGCCAGGCGCACCTCCGTGCTCGCCGACTTCAGCAGGTTCGCGAACGGGGTGCCCTGCACCCGCTGCTCCCATCTCAGGCGTGTCCCCTCCTCGATCCGCACGAGCTGGAAGTCGGCCCGCACCACTTTGCCCTTCGCGGTCGTCATCACCTCCGTGAACGCGTCGCCGTCCACGTCCTCGACCCTGTTCACGCGCGGCCACCACCGTGGCAGGTGGTGGGGGTCCTTGACCACATCCCACAGCTCCTCCACAGACGCGGCGATTGTGCGGCTGCGACGTGCGGTGGGCACGGGGGCAAGCCTAGGACTCGTAGCTGAGCAGCGCGTGCGCGCTGTGCGGGGCCAGCCGCTCGCGACCGTGAAGGAAGGCGAGCTCGACCAGGAACCCGCACCCGGCGACCTCGCCTCCGAGCTCTTCCACCAGCTCGCACAGGGCCTTGGCGGTGCCCCCGGTGGCCAGCAGGTCGTCGTGTATCAGCACCCGCTTGCCGGCGCCCACGGCGTCGGTGTGCATCTCGAGCTGGGCGGAACCGTACTCGAGCAGGTACTCGGCGCTGATGGTCTCATAGGGAAGCTTGCCGGGCTTGCGTGCGAGCACGAATCCGGCGCCGAGCTCCAGCGCCAGCGCGGGTCCGAGCAGAAAGCCCCGCGCCTCCGCAGCGACCACGCAATCCACGCCTAACGGCCTCGCGTACTGCGCCAGTGAGCCGACGGCGTAGGCGAACGCGCCCGGGTCGGCCATCAGCGGCGTTATGTCCTTGAAGCCGATCCCCGGCTTCGGGAAATCATCGATCTGGCGGATCAGCTCGCGCAGGCGCCCCTCGCCATGCGGCTCCGGGCGCTCCTGCTCGCCCGCCTGCGGCGATCGACCCGCCACCCCCATGCCCGAGCTTCCGCCGCCAGCGCCCGTCGCCGGGGCGCTCATCAGCGGACGATCTTCCGCAGATCGCGGATCAGCAGCAGGTGCTTGAGGTGGGTGGCCACCGCGGCGAGGTTCTCGAGCGCCTCGACCGCCTCCTTGCGCCGCTGCGGATTGCGCGAGCGCAGGGCCGGCGCCAAGATCTGCTGAAGCAGGCTCGCCTCGCGGTCCGCTGAGGAGCGGAACACGCGCAGGTTGCGTCCCTCGACGCCGTATCGCGCGAGCTCGGCCACCGCAGCGATGATCTCCCGCTCGGTCTCGTCGAAGTAGCGCACGCCCCCGCGCATCTCCCCCTTGACCACGCCGTACTCTTCGAGCTCGCGGACCAGCTTGCCCTCGGTCTTGGTCTCCTCGAGCACGTCCTCCATCGAATACAGCGCCCCGGTCGAGCGATCGGCGATCGGCGATCGCAGGCTCACACCCGGGCGCCAGGCGCGTACCCCGTCGCCCCCACGACCGGGAGCGGGTGTGGCGCCCTCAGAGCGTCCGGCCGCGAGCTCCTGGCGAATCACCCGCAGCGGCAGGAACTCGTCGCGCTGCATGCGCAGGATCGTGCGCAGGCGCGCCAGGTCGCCCTGGGTGTAGAGCCTGTAGCCGCCCGGAGTGCGCCGGGGCGTCAGGAGCTTCTGGTCCTCCAGATAGCGGATCTTGGAGATCGATATGTCGGGGAACTCCTGCGCGAGCGCCTTGCACACGGCCCCGATCGTCAGCGACTTCTGGCGCTGGCGGATCTCCGCGCCGGCCGCAGGGTCCGTGCCCGGAAGCTCGACCTCCAGCCCGCCCGCGTCCGCCGAGGTCGCCCGGGTGGCCATCAGCGCACGTGGAACGTCAGCTTGTACTTGCCGATCTGCACCTCATCGCCCTCCTCCAGGCGCTGAGACTCGATCCGCGAGCGATTGACATAGGTGCCGTTCAGAGATCCGCAGTCGTCGAGATGCCACTGCTCGCCGCGCCGTATCAGCAGCGCGTGATCGCGCGACACGGTGACATCGTCGAGAAACACCTCGGAGTCCGGGCGCCTGCCGATGCTCATCCGCTCGCCGTCCACCGCAAAGCTCTCCCCCACGCGCCCCCCGCCGGCGCGAATGACGAGCGCAGGGCCGCGCGCGGTGACCTCGTCCAGCTCGATCGGAACGAGCTCGCCCTCCTCGTCGATGCGATAGGTGGCCGTCACCGGCTCCCCGGCGCTCTCCGGGCGCGCGAGCAGACCGCCACAGCGCTGGCAGTAGTTTGCCCCCTCGACGTTGACGAAGCCGCACTCCGTGCAGTGCAGAGCCATGACCGACGGCCCCGTGCTAGGCGGTCCGTCGCTGAGCGCTCGGGGATCGCTGTGCGCGAGCCCCTGCCCGACGCGAAACGGTCACGACCGGCCATCTCCCGCCGGCGCGTCGTCCGGCTGGCGGTTGGCGAGGATGTCCGTCAGCTGCTGCACGTCGTCGCCCGTGATCATGATCTCGCCGCCGTCGTGCTTCTTGCGGAGCCGGTTGACCAGCTCAGCCCTGAGGATGTCGATCTTGCCGTGCAGGATGCGTCGCCTGTAGGAGATCTCTGTCTCCTCCTCGGTGAGCTGGCGGATGACGTCTTTCAGCTCGACATCCTTCAGAGATCCGAGGTCGGGAAACGTGTCGTCCATCGTGGGCTCTTCTCCTCTTGTGCACTTGCGCCGCGCCTGGTCCGGGCGAAAACACCCGGGCTGGCGGGCCGAAGCCCCGAGTATAGCCCCAGAAGGTCAGGCTGAGCTTGAGACTAGCGCGCCGAGGGCCCGCGGAACTGCGACAGGCCCGAGCGCACGTACAGCGCGGTGGCCGTGAGCGCGAGCGCCAGCCCGACATACAGGAGCACCTCACCAAGCCCTTCAAGACCCACGAGCGCGAAGAAGATCGCTCCCATGACGGGCGCCACGGCCAGCCGGCCGGGCCAGTTGATGCGCAGCTCCACGCCGCGCTTCATGCCATAGCGCCCGAGCGCCAGCATCACAAGCTCGCGTGCCGCCAGCACCGCCAGCGCCCACCGCGGGAGCAGCTCAAAGTGCCAGCAGACGACGACCCCCGAGACCACCAGCAGGCGGTCGGTGATCGGGTCCATCAGCGCCCCCAGGCGACTGTACTGGCGGGTCACTCGCGCCGCGATGCCGTCTGCGTAGTCGCCCCAGCCGATCACCGCGAACAGCGTCGCGGCGAGCGCCGTGGTGCCGTCGGCGCTCGACAGCGCCACAACCAGGAACACCGGGATCAGCGCGAGCCTTGCGAAGCCGATCGCGTTGGGCACCGTCCACGGCCGCAGCGGGCGCCCGGTGAGCGTCTCGGGCGGCGGCGGCCCGGAGCGGTCAAGGCCGAACAGGCGACGAACGCTCATGCGCCTCCGGCCGGACGGCTCGGCGGCGCCGACGCCGGCGCCCGCACCGTGGCCACCTTCGGCGGCGCCCGCGGGCTCGGCGCTGTCTACGGGAGGCTCCGCCACAGCTCGTCCACAATGCGGACGAGCTCGGCGGGCTCGCCCCCGAGGGGCAGGCCCGTCCCGGCCGCGCGGCCGCGGCGCACCTGAACCTCGACCTCGCCGGACTCCACCGCGCGCCGCCCGACCGTCAGGCGCAGCGGGCAGCCGAGCAGCTCCGCGTCCGCGAACTTCTCGCCGGGTCCGAGCTCGCGGTCGTCGTAGAGGACCTCCACACCGCCGTCGCGGAGCGTGTCATACACCTGCTCGGCGGCGGCGAGCTCGGGCGTGCCCGGCTTGCCGATGGCCACCAGGTGCACGGCGAACGGCGCCAGCGCCCGCGGCCAGGAGATGCCGTGCTCGTCGGCGAACTGCTCCACAGCCGCTGCCACGATCCGCGCCGGACCGATTCCGTAGGAGCCCATCCACACGGGCAGCTCGCGGCCGCTCTCGTCGAGGTAGGTCGCCCCCAGCGGCTCGGAGTAGCGGGTGCCGAGCTTGAAGATGTTGCCCACCTCGATCGCCGGCTCGATCGACAGCTTCTGAGCGCCCACCGTGTAGCCGTCGGCGGTCTTCTGCACGTCCGGGCTGCGCAGGGCGACCTCCACGTTCGCCGCATAACCGGGCGCGAGCGCGATCTGATCCTCTCCGGCCGGGCATGGGGCCATGTACTCATGCGCGCCGAGGCCGCCCATCATCCCGACGTCGGACTCCACGCGGTAGAAGCGCAATCCCGTGCGCTCCATGATGCGATCGTAGGCCCCGACGTGCAGCTCGTAGCGCTCCTCAAGGCCGGCCTGGTCGCGGTCGAAGGAGTAGGAGTCCTTCATCAGGAACTCGCGCGTGCGCAGCACCCCGGCTCGCGGGCGCGGCTCGTCGCGCTCCTTGATCTGGAAGTGGTAGAGGATCAGCGGGAGATCGCGATAGGACTGCACGACCTGGGCGGCGTGGAAGGTCACGGCCTCCTCGTGGGTCATCGCCAGCACGAGCTCTGAGCCCTTGCGGTCGGTGAGCTTGAACAGCTCATCGATGTCCAGGCGCCCGCTCCTGCGCCAGGGCTCGGACGGCTGCAGCACGGGCATCAGCATCTCCTGTCCGCCGATCGCGTCGATCTCCTCGCGGATGATCGCGACGGCCCGCTGGTGGACGCGCCAGCCGGCCGGCAGCCAGCTCCACATGCCCGCCCCCATCTGGCGGATCAGCCCGGCCCGGACCATCAGCTTGTGCGAGATCGCCTCCGCGTCCGCGGGCGGCTGCTTCTCGGTCGGCAGGAGGTATTCGGAGAGGCGGGTCATGGACGATCGCCCACCTGCGGTTCGGGGCGAGGATCGAGCGTATAGGGCCGTGACGCGCTTCGCATCGAGCGCACGGCGGCGATCGCGTCCCCGGGCCGTTTCCCCGGCCCACCGAGGAGGGTGGTGGACCGGGGAGCCGGCCGTGCGTCAGCTGGCGCCCTGTCTAGTGCAGAACGTTTTCGAACAGGTAGGTACCGGCCTCGCTCGCGGTCAGACCGACGAGGTTGCCGAGCGCCACGTTGACGTCCTCGAGATGCGTGCCCCACAGGGGTCCGAGGACTTCGGCGATCGCTTCCCGCGGATCTCGGGGGGGACCCACATTGGTCAGCTGCAGCCAGGTGGCGCCGTTCGCCCGCTTGCACTGGCCGGTGTACTGCCCGAGCCAGGTGACCCACGGGGTGGACGCTTTCGGCGCCTTCACGAACGAGCCGAGCAGCCCGGGGAACGGGGACGTCGACTCTTCACGCGACAACGGTCCCGCGGAATTGCCGGGCACGAGCGCCGCCGGGTTCACGCACAGGACTTCGTCGTTCTTGAGTTCTTCTTCGCCGATCGTGCCTCCGAGCAGAGGGCTGCCCACGCGCCCGAAGTTCGCGCCTTCCGGCGGTTCTTTCAGGAACGAGGAGTAGGCAATGACGCAGTGTGTCTGCAGGAAGATCTGACAGGAAGGAACGTTCTTGAACGTTCCGCCGACGGTCTTGCCCTTGGGCACGAGGATGTTGCCGCCCAGCAGGATCGCGGACACCATTTTCTTGCGCAGGGTCGAGTTCGTGTCGATCTGTTCCTTGATCAGCTGCGTGAGCATGGCAGCACCCTGGGAGTGCCCGATCAGCACGAAACCGCGCCCGTGGTTGTAGAGGGCGAGGTATTCCTCAAACGCCGTCAGCACCCCGATATAGGCCTTTGCCGAGCCTTCGGGCGTGATACCCCCCGGCGTGTTGATCGCCGGAATCGTCAGCTGCGGGTAGATCGGCGCGTACACCTTGCACGTCTGCGAGAAGCGCGACGCCTGGTCGATGGCGATCTGCGTCTCTTCCGGGTCGATTTCGAGGTTCGCGTTCTCCGTGAACTGGCTGCTCACGGTCGGATACACGTAGAAGCAGTCGATCGGCGCGTTGCTGGCCGGTTTGGCGTTCCAGACGAAGCTGCTGCCGTTGCCGAACTGAACCGTCGAGGTGAGACTGCTTTCACATGGGTTGTCGGCAAGCCCCGGCTTGCACAGCCAGGTCGTTTCCGCCGACGCCGCGCTCGCCGCGAACCCCGGGACGATGAATACCGCAGCGCCGAGCGCTGCGAGCAGCCAGTATCGCCATCCGACCGAGGCGGTCGAATGCCGTGTGATTGTCTTGCGCACCGTTCTCCTCCTAATGAGTAGTGCGGCATGGCCCTCCGGACCTCCATTGCCGCGATTTCAGGCGTCTCGCCACATCCGCTGCATCGTGACACATTCGCCCAAAAGTCTCAAACCCCTGTCAAGGGCCAACGCCCAGCAGCACGGCCTCGACCTCGCGCAGGCGCTCGGTGTCCCCGCGGATGCCGATGATCGCGTCGTTGTAGAGAAACGACTCGGCCAGCCTCACGATCGCGTAGGCGAGGCTGCCCGGAGCGACGGCCGACTCGTAGGCGCCGGCGTCGATCTCGGCGCAGATCAGGCGTTCGACGGCCGCCACCATGCGCGGCTGAACGATCCCGCCGCTCGAGGTGAGCACGCGCAGGGCGCGCTCCTGCTCCTGCGCGAGCAGGGCGCGCAGCCCCTTCGTGGCGGCCAGCTCGCGGTTGAAGGCGTCGAAGCACCCGAGCAGCGCTCGGGCTCCGGTGCCGGCCGTGGCCGCGCGGATCGCCGACAGCCGCTCCTCCGCGAGCGCGGCGAGGACCTCTCCGAGGAAGGATTCGCGCGTGCCGAACCACCGGTGCATCGTCGCCCGCGCCAGGCCGAGCTCCTGCGCGATCCCCCGCAGGTCCACGCGTTCGCGGGCCAGGAATCGCTCGGTCGCGAGCGCCAGCGCGTCCTCTGGCGAGGCGGCGGCTGGCCGGCCGGGGCGGCGGGTGGCGACCGGGGGCATACCCAAAGCCTAGAGAAGCGGGCCACGGGCTCAGCGCCGTCGTCACAGCTCGATGCGAGGCCTTTGATAGAACAGCGGTGATCGCCGTCCTCGAACGCACCTCGACAAGGAGCCCCAGACATGGCCTATTCCGTCCCGCCGCTTCCCTACGCCTACGACGCGCTGGAGCCGTACATCGACAAGGCGACGATGGAATTCCATCACGACAAGCACCATCAGGCCTACGTCGACAAGGCGAACGCGGCCTTGGCCGGCACGTCGTTGGCGGACGCCGCGATCGAGGACGTGCTCAAGGACCTCAGCCAGGTTCCCGCGGACAAGCGCACCGCCGTGCAGAACAACGGCGGCGGCCACTACAACCACAGCCTCTTCTGGGAGAGCATGGCCCCGGGGGCGGGCGGCGCTCCGGACGGCGCGCTGGCGCAGGCCATCGATTCGGTCTTCGGCTCCTTCGAAGCGTTTCAGTCGAGCATGAAGGAAACCGGCGTCAACCAGTTCGGCTCGGGCTGGTCGTGGCTAGTGCACAACGGCTCTGAGCTCGCGCTCGTGGGCACCCCCAACCAGGACAGCCCCATCTCGAGCGGCAGCACGCCGCTTCTCGGCGTCGACGTGTGGGAGCACGCCTACTACCTGAAGTATCAGAACCGCCGCCCCGACTACATCGACGCCTGGTGGAACGTCGTGGACTGGGGCAAGGTCGCCGAGCGCTTTGCGGCCGCCGGCTGAACGCTGCCACTGCCACTGCCTCTGCCGCTAGGACGTGCCGCGCTCGAACGCGGCGGCCTGCTCGAAACGGGGCGACCAGGGCTGCGCCGAGCTCGTCCACACCTCGACCGCCGGCTCGAGCCACGATGCGTCATCCAGCGTGCCGGCCTTGATCAGCGCCAGCTCTGGCGCCACCGCGGCGATGCTGAACAGCGGCGAGCCGCAGGCTGAGCAGAAGTTGCGCTCGGTGTCGCCGCCATGGTCCTCGCCGACCGTGGTGAACGACGCCAGGGTGCTGCCCTGCACCGTCAGCGCCGCGCGCGGCACGCCCACGACCACCGTGAACGGGCTGCCCGTCTGGCGCTGGCAGTCCGTGCAGTGGCAGACGGCCTGAACCACCGGCTCGGCCTCGGTGCTGTAGGTGACGCTCCCGCACATGCAGCGGCCCGTGATGCTCTTGGCTTGGCTCATCGGCACCTGAGGGTACACGAGCGCGGCCATCCTGGACCTGGGCTCGAGCGGGTCCGGTATCGTCGCCACATGGGGACGGTGCACGCCGGGCAACCACGAGGAGGAAACTGATGTACGACTACGTCATCGTCGGTGCGGGGTCGGCGGGCGCGGTGCTGGCCGCGCGGCTGTCGGAGGACCCATCCGTGACCGTCGCACTGCTGGAGGCCGGGGGCGCGGACACAGATGAGGAGATCCACATCCCGGCGGCGTTCGGGGCGCTCTTCAAGGGCCGGCGCGACTGGGACTTCTCGACCGAGCCGGAGCCCTCCCTCGGCGGTCGCCGCGCATACCTTCCGCGGGCCAAGGTGCTGGGCGGATGCAGCTCGATGAACGCGATGGTCTACATCCGCGGAAACCGGGCCGACTTCGACGAATGGGCGGCGCTGGGGGCCGAGGGCTGGGGCTACGACGATGTCCTGCCCTACTTCAAGAAGTCCGAGGACAACGAGCGCGGCGAGGATCAGTTCCACGGCGTGGGTGGGCCGCTGCCGGTCCGCGAGAGCCGCGCGATGAGCCCGGCGGCCGACGTCTTCGTGGAGGCCGCCGCGCAGGCGGGCCACGAGCGCAATCCGGACTTCAACGGGGCCCGCCAGGAGGGCTTTGGCCGCTACCAGACCACGCAGGAGAACGGGATGCGCGCCAGCACCGCGGTTCGCTACCTGCACCCGAACATGGAGCGCGAGAACCTCACCGTGATCACCGACGCGTTGGCTCTGCGGATCCTGTTCGACGGGGATCGGGCAAGCGGTGTGGAGATCGACCACGCCGGCGTCGTCGAGGAGGTGCAGGCCAGAGGCGAGGTGATCGTCTCAGCCGGCGCCTACCAATCTCCGCAGCTGCTGATGCTGTCCGGCATCGGCCCGGCGCCGGCGCTTGAGCCGCTCGGGATCGAGGTCCGCCGGGACCTGCCCGTGGGCGAGGGTCTCAAGGACCACTGCATGACGCTGATGAACTGGAAGGCCGACCACGAGTCCCTCATGACCGCCCTGTCTCCCGAGAACGTGGAGCTGCTGCAGGCGGAGGGCCGCGGCCCGCTCACCTCGAACGTCGCCGAGTCCGGCGGCTTCATCCGCACGCGCCCCGGCCTCGACGCACCCGACTGCCAGTTTCACTTCGCGCCGGTGCTGTTCCTCGAGGAGGGCCTCGGCGCCGCGGTTGAGCACGGGCTCGCTTTCGGCCCAGGAGTGGTCAAGCCCACCAGCCGCGGTGCGGTCACGCTGCGGACCGCGAGCCCGTACGTCAAGCCGCGCATCCAGCACAACTACCTGACCACCGAGGAGGATCGCGCGACGATCCTCGCCGGGATCAGGATCGCGCTCGAGATCTCCGAGCAGGACGCGTTCAGGGACGTCATCACCGGGCCGTTCACGGCCCCGGACCCGGAGGCCAGCGACGAGGAGCTGTGGAGCTACATCGGCGAGCAGACGATGACGATCTACCACCCGACGTCGAGCTGCGCGATCGGCCCGGTCGTGGACTCGCGCCTGAGGGTTCACGGCGTACCGGGCCTGCGGGTGATCGACGCGTCGATCATGCCCACGATCGTTCGCGGCAACACCAACGCGGCGACGATCATGATCGCCGAGAAGGCCGCCGACCTGATCAAGGCAGACGCGGTCGCCCTGTCCGGCGCATCGACAGCCTGAGCCGTCCGGACAGCGTGTGGGCGCCGCGTCCCTCAGGTGCGGCTGAAGCGCCGGCCGGCGACCGGTGAGACGGCCTCGTCGAGCACCGACGCGGCGGGCTCGAGCATCGACTCGAGCACTGCGTCGGCCGTCGCGTCCTGCTCGGCGGCCGCGGCCTCCATCGCCGCAATCCGCTCCGGCGTGAGGGCCGTCTCGTCCTCGTTCTCGGCCAGCCACTCGCGCGCCTCCGCGGCGGCGCGCTCGTCGCGCTGGACGGTCTTGCCGGCGGCGTAGTAGCGGTCGATCTCCTTGAACAGCTCGTCCACCAGTTCGCCTGTGGGCACCTTCTTCAACGGCTCGCCCTTGGAGTAGATCATTCCCATGTCTTTGGCGCCGGTGATCCCGAAATCAGCATGGCGGGCCTCGCCGATGCCGTTCACCGCGCAGCCCAGCACCGAGACCTCGATCGGGTCCTCATACGCTTCCAGGCGCCGCTCCACCTCCACGACGACCGAGTCCATGTCGAACTGCAGGCGCCCGCACGTCGGGCAGGCGATCAGGTCGGGGCCGCGCTCGCGCAGCTTCAGCGCCTTCAGTATCTCCCATGCGACCTTCACCTCCTCCTCGGCGTGGAACGTCGACAGCGAGATCCGGATCGTGTCGCCGATCCCGTCCGCCAACAGCGTGCCGAGCCCGACCGCCGACTTCAAGGAGCCCGACCACTTCGTGCCGGCCTCGGTCACCCCGAGGTGCAGCGGGTAGGGGATGCGCTCGGACAGCATCCGGTTGGAGGCGATCGTGTTCGGCACCGAGGTCGACTTCATGGAGACCTTGAAGTTCATGAAGTCCAGCCGCTCCATGAGCTGGACCGTCTCGATCGCAGCGGTCACCAGCGCCTCGACGGGGTTCTCATACTCGAGCGTGCGCAGGTGCTTGGGCAGCGAGCCGGAGTTGACACCCACGCGCAGCGGTGTCCCCCGCAGCTTCGCCAGCTCGATCACCTCGGCGACCTTCTCCGGTCCGCCGATGTTGCCCGGGTTCAACCTCACGCAGTGTGCGCCCGCCTCGATGGCCTTCAGGGCCAGAGTGTGGTTGAAGTGGATGTCGGCGATGACTGGGATCGGCGACTGCGCGACGATCGTCTTCAGCGCCTCGGCGTCCTGCTCGCGCGGCACCGCGACGCGCACGATGTCGGCGCCGGCGTCCGCGACCGTGCGGATCTGGTCCATCGTCGCCTGGAGGTTGGCGGTCTCCGTCTTGGTCATCGTCTGCACCGCCACGGGCGCGCCGCCCCCGATCGCGACGGGACCTACCTGAATCTGGCGTTCTGAGGCCATAGGCTCATTCTACGATGCCCGATGCCTACGCCACCGCGCGCGGCCCGCTGGCGCGCCTGGCCTCCCCCCTCTCCGCCCGCGCCCGTGCCAGGCGCCACGAGCGCTTCTTCGCGCTCGCGGCCCTGCCGGCGGGTGCGCGCGTGCTGGATCTCGGGTGCGGGGAGATCGGCCTGCGCGCATTCGAGCCGGAGCTGGACATCACCGGTGTGGACCTGTTCGAGCGGCCACACTACCCGGGGCCGTTCGTGCGGGGCGATGCGACCGCCGGGCTTCCGTTCGCCGACGGTGAGTTCGACCTGGTGTACTGCTCGAGCGTGATCGAGCACGTCCCGCCACCCCGCCGGGGGACCTTCGCCGCGGAGGTTCGCCGGCTCGGGCGCGGGTGGTTCGTGCAGACCCCGGCGTGGTCGTTTCCGCTCGAGCCACATTCGCTTCTGCCCCTGGCCCACTGGCTGCCCGCGCGGCTGCAGAGGCCCTACTGGCGGGTTGGCGCTGCCGGGGCCTGGGAGGACATCGAGTTGCTCAGACGGCGCGAGCTCGAAGCCCTGTTCGGACCGGCTCGTCCAGAGCGGATCGGCCCGCTCATCAAGAGCTGGGTGTGCGTGCGCCCTCCGCCCGTCAGGCGGTGCTAGCCGCCGAGCCGGCTGATGTCGTTGCTGACCCCGTTGAACACGAGGAACAGCAGCAGCACGATCCCCACCGAGCTGAAGCGATACATCGCCATCAGTGAGATCCGCCGGCCGCGCACCTTCTCGGCGAGCGCCCACAGGATGTGCCCGCCGTCGAGAGGCAGGAACGGGAACAGGTTGATGACCGCGAGGATGAGCGAGATGAACGCGAGGAACACGAGCGCGTAGCCGGCGCCTGCCACGACGGTTTCGTGCGCGTCCTGGGTTATCCCGACGATGCTCGAGACCTGACGGCGGGCCTTCGAGCTGGTCAGGGCCCGGCCGAACCCGGTCAGCGTTTCGGTCGTCACGTGCCACATCTCGCTGAGCGCGGCGGAGGCGGCGCCCAGCGCCCCGAAGGCCTTTGCCGACGGGCCGAACTCGAAGCCGATCAGCATTCGCTTGTCCTGCTCGCTGTAGCGGGGGTAGACCGTAAGTGCCACATCGCGCCCAGAGCGACGGACCGTCAGCTGCACCGGGGCAGCCGCGCGGCAACCTTCCACGGGCGCGCCCGCACAGCGGTGCGAGGAGATCCTCTGGACCGTCTGTTCCTCGTTCGCCGGCCGGCCCCCCACGTCGATGATCTGATCGCCGGGCTGAAGGACGCCGTCCGCGGGCTTCCCGCGCTCGATCGACTGGACCTTCGCCGCGCCCAGCGTGTGCACGGCCGGGTCGAGGTTGCCGAGCGCCACCGCACCGTTGAGGCTGCCGGTGAACAGCACCGCCCAGAACAGCAGGAAGGCGATGAGAATGTTCACCCCGGGGCCCGCCAGGATCACCACGATGCGCTTCCACGGCGGCTGCGCGTAGTAGGCGCGGCGCGCCACCTCGGGCTCGAGCCCTGAGATCTCCTCGGGGTTCATGCCGGTGATCTTCACGTAGCCGCCCGCGGGAATCGCGCCGATCGCGTACTCGGTCTCCCCCCGGCGCACGCGGAACAGCGTCGGCGGGAAGAACAGCGAGAAGCGCTCCACGCGCATGCCGACGGCCTTTGCGGCGGTGAAGTGCCCGAGCTCGTGCAGCACGATCAGCACCACGATGCCGAGGATGGTCAGGACCCAGCTCACGGCCCTCAGTGTGGCAGGCGCCGGTGCCGTCACCCCCCGGTTGACAAGAGGAATCGCCCTCAGGCCAACGCCGCGACGGCCTCCCCCGCCACCCTCCGGGCCTGGCGATCGGCTTCGTACAGCGACTCGAACGCCCGCACCGGCTCGCCCGGAAGCTCAGACAGGGTCAGCTCGATCACGGAGGGAATCTCCCCGAAGCGCAGACCGCCCGCCAGGAAGGCGTGGACGGCGACCTCGTTGGCCGCGTTCAGCACGCACGGCGCCGTGCCTCCCGCGCGCGCTGCTTCCTCGGCGGGCGCAGGCACGGGAAGGCCTCGAGGTCGACCGCTTCGAAGGTGAGCTCACCCACCGCCGCGAGGTCGAGCGGGGCGATCGGCAGATCGACGCTCTCCCCGCCATGCAGGGCGTAGGAGATGGCGATGCGCATGTCCGCCGGCCCGAGGTGGGCGAGCATCGCGCCGTCCGCCAGCTGGATCAGGCCGTGGATGAGCGACTGCGGGTGCACGACCACGTCGATGCGGTCATACGGCGTGCCGAACAGGTGGTGGGCCTCCATCACCTCGAGGCCCTTGTTCATCAGCGTGGCCGAGTCGATCGTGATCTTGCCGCCCATCGCCCAGGTCGGATGCGCAAGCGCCTGCTTGACGGTCACGTCCTCGAGCTCATCGCGCGAGCGCCCGCGGAAGGGGCCGCCGCTGGCGGTGATCGTGAGACGATCCACGGCCCCGGGGGGCTGGCCGGCGAGCAGCTGGTGGAGGGCCGTGTGCTCGGAGTCCACCGGCACGATCTGCGCTCCCGTCGCCTCCGCCAGGGCCGTCACGAGCTCGCCCCCCACCACCAGCGACTCCTTGTTCGCCAGCGCCAGGTCGATGCCCTCGCCGAGCGTCGCCACGGTGGGCCCCAAGCCGGCTGAGCCGACCAGCGCGTTCAGCACGAGATCGGCGCCCGACTCGACGACCAGCCGCACGAGCCCCTCGGCGCCGCCGAGCACCTCACCGCCCGTCCACGCCTCGGAGGCGAGCGCCGCGGCGCGCTCGTCCACCAGCGCTATCCGCCCGACGCCATGAGCCCGCGCCTGCTCCAGCAGTGGCTCCCATGAGCGCTCGGCCGACAGTCCCACCAGCTCGAGCTCGGAGCTGCGCAGGCACACGTCGAGCGCCTGGGTGCCGATCGATCCCGTCGAGCCGAGTATCAATAGGCGCTTGCGGTCAGGCATCCCCTGACCCTCGACGATCGTTCCCACGCACGGTGAGAAGCCAGTATCCCCCAACCGCCGTGGATCGGCTGCGCCGCCGGCGCCGCCTGCCCTCCGCGATCGCCGTGCGGCAGCCGCGCACCGAACGCGTGCGGCCGGCGCAAACGGCCACAAACTGTTCGCAAGTTGGGGAAGTTGACCACGCCGGCGCACCTGCTGCGGTGGTATGCCCCTGCAACGCGCGTCCGATCGACAGCGGAGGCATGAACGATGAAATTCGACACACTGGACAGACCCAAAGCAGAGCGCTCGAGGGAGGTGCGGCGAGAGCGCGTTGCGGCGCTCCTCGAGGAACAGCGCCGGCGAGAAGAACGCGTCGGGCTTCGCCGGCGCGTTCGCGGTGCCGCCGCCTGGCCGGAGAAACGGGACGAGGAGCCGTGGCGGCCCGCTGAACCCTGACGAGCCGCCGGCCGGGAGCACCCGGACACGCACGCGGGTACGCGACGTCCCCAAACGTCAACCGGTAGCCTCTGAGGCGCTTGCAGCGCGCGCCCGTTCGCTGCGCGCGAGCGAGGGATGGGAGAGGGTGCCCCCGGTTGGAGGAGAAGTGGGAGGACCGGGGGCGCCTCCCACACCACACCCTCAATGCACGTAGGCCGCCCAGATGTAGTACCCCGCGACCGCGGCGAACAGCACCCCGTCCAGGCGGTCAAGCGCGCCGCCGTGTGCGCCGAACAGGTGGCCCGAATCCTTCGTGCGCGCCTCGCGCTTGATGAAGGACTCGAACAGATCGCCCACGGGCGCGACGAGCGCCACGCCGACGCCGAGCACGAGCGCGTGCGTGCCCGGCAGCCATTCCTGATAGCGCCCGGCGATCCACACGCCCAGCACGGCGAACAGCATGCCGATCACGAGGCCCTCGACGGTCTTGCCGGGCGAGATGCGCGGGGCCAGCTGGCGGCGGCCGAACATGTGGCCGCCCAGGTAGGCGCCGGTGTCGCCCAGAAATACGCACACCAGCACGTCGATGACGATCCCCAGACCGTGCGGCAGGCGGCGAAGCAGCACGGCGTGGGCGAGGGCGAAGCCGATCCAGTAGATGCCAAGCAGCGTCAGCGCCATCCCCCCCACACTCGGCCGGCGCTGGTTGACCGTGAGCGCGAACAGCACCGGCAGGATCGCGACGGCGGCCAGCAGGATCTGAAACTGGCCGCCGTAAAGCGCCGCCGCCAGCAGGCCGGCCAGCCCGAGGAAGCCGGCCAGGCGCACCGGATGCGCGCGCTCGTACATCGCGTACAGCTCGTGCATGCAGACGCACCCGAGCGCAAACAGGCCGAGCGTGAACACCAGGCCCCCCTCGATGTCGAGGAACAGCGCCACCGCGACGGCCGGCACCGCGACGATCGCTCGCGCGCCGAGGTCCGATCGTTCGGCGCTCATCGCCCGCCGAAGCGCCGGCGACGCTCGGAGAACTCGGCCAGCGACTGCTCGAGCGCCTCGCGCGTGAAGTCGGGCCACAGCTCGTCGCGAAACACCAGCTCGGAATAGGCCGACTGCCAGAGCAGGTAGTTGGACAGCCGCCGCTCACCGCTGGTGCGGATGATCAGGTCGGGGTCGTGCATCTCGGGCGCGTACAGACAGTCGCGGAACTCCTCCTCGGTGGTTCCCTTGAACCTCCGCGCGGCGTCGAGTATCTCCGCGCGGCCACCGTAGTTGAAGGCCACGAACAGGGTGATGCGACGGTTTGCATCGGTCAGCGCTTCCGCCGAGCGCATCCGCTCGACGAGCTCTGGTGAGACACCGTCGCGCCGCCCGATGAAGCGCATGCGCACGCCCTCCTCGTGCAGCTCCGGCGTCTCGTCGACGATCCGGCGGGAGAACATCTCCATCAGCCCCTGCACCTCCTCGGCCGGGCGTGACCAGTTCTCGGTCGAGAACGAGTACACCGTCAGCTCCCTGACTCCCAGCTCGGTCGCGTCGCGCAGGCGCGCCTTGACCGTGTCCGCGCCCGCGCTGTGGCCCTCGTTCACCGGCCGGCCGTGCGCACGCGCCCAGCGCCCGTTTCCGTCGGTGATGATCGCGACGTACCGCGCCGACGGCGCCGCCTGTTCCTGGCGCGATGCCTCCGATCCTCGCTCGATCGCCGGCGCCGGTTCCTCCGCGGCGCTCATCAGACCTCGAGGATCTCCTCTTCCTTTGCCTTGAGCACACCCTCCAGATCGCCGATGCGGCTGTCTGTCAGCTTCTGCAGCTCCACCTCTGCGCGATGCTCGTCGTCGGAGGACGCCTCCCCCTCGGCCTTCAGCTCGCGCAGGTGCTGCATGGTGTCGCGGCGGACGTTGCGGATCGCGATGCGCCCCTCCTCGGCCAGGTTGCGCACCACCTTGACCAGGTCGCGGCGGCGCTCCTCGGTCAGGTCCGGGACCACCAGGCGCACGAGATTGCCGTCGTTTGAGGGGCTCAGGCCGATGTCCGACTCGTTGATCGCTTTCTCGATCGCCTTGATCGAGGACTTGTCATACGGCTGCACGGTGATCAAACGGGGTTCGGGCGCGGAGATCGTGGCCAGCTGGTTCAAGGGGGTCATCGCGCCGTAGTAGTCGACGATCACACGGTCAAGCAGCGACGGGCTCGCCCGCCCGGTGCGCACCGTCGAGAACTCCTGCTGAGCGGTTTCCGTCGATTTGACCATCCGCTCGCGCGCATCCTCGAGCAGTTCGTCGATCAGGTTCTCAGTCGCCATCGCCCCCGCCTTGAGATGTGAATACAAGCGTTCCCACCCGCTCGCCGGAGATTATCCGCGCGAGGTTCTTCTCGTCATCCATGTTGAACACGTTCAGCGGCATGGCGTTCTCCATGCACAATGCCAGGGCGGTGGAGTCCATGACCCGCAGGCGCCGCTCGATCGCCTCCATGTGGGTGATCTCGGGGATGAAGGTGGCGCTCGGGTCGACGGCGGGATCGGCGGAGTACACGCCTTCGACCCCGTTCTTCGCCATCAGGATCACCTCGGCATGAATCTCAGCGGCGCGCAGCGCGGCGGCGGTGTCGGTCGTGAAGAAGGGGTTGCCCGTGCCGGCCGCAAAGATCACCACGCGGCCCTTCTCCAGGTGGCGCATCGCGCGGCGGCGGATGTAGGGCTCGGCCACCTCGGAGACGCCGAGCGCGGACTGCACGCGTGTATCGGTGCCCATCTTCTCGAGCGCGTCCTGCAGCGGCAGGGCGTTCAGCACGGTGGCGAGCATTCCCATGTAGTCGGCCGTGGCCCGGTCCATCCCGGCGGCGGCACCCTGCATGCCGCGGTAGATGTTCCCCGCCCCCACCACGATCGCGACCTCCACGCCCTGGTCGCGCACTGCGGTCACCTGCCGTGCCACCGCCACCACGCGCTCGGGGTCGGTGCCGTACTGGAGCTCACCCATCAGCGCCTCACCGGAGAGCTTCAGCAGGATCCGTTTGAAGGCCGGGGCCATCGACGGCAGAGCCTACTGCCCGGACGATCTACTGGCCCACGGCGAAACGGGCGAAACGGCGAACTACAACGTTCTCGCCCGTTGCCGCGGTCAGCTCGTCGCGCAGCTGCTGCACCGTCTTGCCTTCGAACTTCGGGTTATGCATCTCCTGCTCGAGCAGCACGACCGTCTGAAGCCAGGCGTCCAGCTTGCCGGCGACGATGCGCTCGCGCACGTTCTCGGGCTTCTCGGCCGCCTCCTGCTCATAGATGCGCGTCTCGGCCTCACGGGCCTCGGCGGGAACCTCCTCGCGGCTGACGTACCTCACCGTCGGCGTGCCGGCGATCTGCATTGCGACGTCTCTCGCGAATCCGACGAACTCATCGTTCTTGGCGACGAAGTCGGTGTTGCAGTCCACCTCGATCAGCACTCCGACCTTGGCCCCCGCGTGCACGTAGGCGTGCACGGTGCCCTCCGTCGCGGCCCGCTCGCCCAGATCCTGAATTTTCTTTCCCTGCTTCAGGCGCAGGATCTCGATCGCCTTCTCTACGTCCCCCTGTGCCTCGGTGAGGGCCCTCTTGCAGTCCATCATGCCCGCGCCCGTGCGCTCGCGCAAAGCCTTCACGTCCTTCGCCGCGACGTCGATGGCGCTCATCACTCGCTGACCTCCCCGGCCGGCTCGGGTGCCTGTGCACCGGCCTCAGCGGCATCCTCGGCGGGCGCGGCGGTCTCAGGTGCAGCGGCCGCCGGCTCGGCCGGTGGCTCGGGCTCCGCGGGCGCGGCCGGCTCGGGCGCCTCTGCAGGCGCAGCGGCAGGTGCGGCCTCGGCGGGCGCGACGGGCTCTGGAGAGGCTGCGGCCGGCACCGGCTCGGGGACGGCGGGCGGAGCGGATGGCTCGGACGCCTCGGGCGGCGCCGGAGCGGCCGGGGCCGGCGGCTGGGCGGCCGCCGCGGCCTCGCTGGCCGCCTTCTCCGCCGCGGCCTCGCTGGCTGCCTTCTCGGCGGCCTCGGCCGCCGCCTTCTCTGCTGCGGCCTGTTCCTCGGCCTCGCGGCGAGCCCGCGCCTCGGCCTCGAGGCGTGCTTTCTCTTCGGCTTCCTGGCGCGCCCGCTCCTCCTCGGCGCGGAAGACCGAGTGACCCTCGGAGACGACCTGGCCGATCGCCTGGGTGATCAGGGCGCAGGAGCGGATCGCGTCGTCGTTGCCGGGAATCACGAAGTCGATTCCGTCGGGATCGCAGTTGGTGTCGACGAGACCCATGATGGGGATGCGCAGGCGCTGGGCCTCTTTGACCGCGATGACCTCCGTTTTGAGGTCGATCACGAACATGGCGTCGGGGACGCGCTGCATGTTCTTGACGCCGCCGAGGTTGGCTTTGAGCTTGGCCAGATCGGCCTGTGCCGCCATCCGCTCGCGCGTCGGCAGCAGCGCCAGCTGGCCGTCGGCCTCGAAGCGTTCGAGATCGTGCAGACGCCGGATGCGCAGGCTGATGGTCTGGAAGTTCGTCAACAGGCCGCCCAGCCAGCGGTGGTTGACGTAGGGCATGTCGGCCGCCTCGGCCACGTCGCGGATGGTGTCCTGTGCCTGCTTCTTGGTGCCGACGAACAGCACCGTCCCGCCGCGGTGGGCGAGCGCCCCGGCGAACTCCTGGGCCTGGGCCAGCAGGGTCGCCGTCTTCTGCAGGTCGATGATGTAGATGCCGCCGCGCTCGGCATGGATGAAGCGGCGCATCTTTGGGTTCCAGCGACGCGTCTGGTGGCCGAAATGTACGCCGGCCTCCAGCAGCTCCGCGATACCTACCTCAGCCACGGGTTGCTCCCTTTATGTATACGTTGCGTTTCCGTGCGGATGGAGCGGACCCGAAGAGCTCGACTCAATGTCGCTCTGCGGGCAGGGCCGCAATCCGTCGCCGCACGGGTCGAAGATCCGATTGACCTTTCAGAATAGCCGAACGCGACGGCCGGCGGGTGTCCCGGTCACTCGAGCAGCGCCAGCACCTGCTGGAGATCGGCGGGTAGCGGCGAGAGCACCTCGACGCGCTCGTCGCGCAGCGGATGGTCGAACGCCAGGCGGGTGGCGTGCAGGAACTGGCGCTCGAGACCGAGCAGGCCCGGCGTGCCGTACTCCGGGTCTCCGCACACCGGATGGCCGATGGCCCTGAGATGAACCCGGATCTGGTGGGTGCGTCCCGTCTCCAGGTGCAGGCGCAGCAGCGAGGTTCTCTCGAACGCGCGGTCGAGCGTGAAGTCGGTGCGCGCCTCGCGCGGGTTGGTCCCTCCCACCGTCATGCGCGTGCGCACGCGGGGGTGGCGTCCGATCGGGGCGTCGATCGTCCCCGAACGCGCCGGTGGGCGGCCCTCGACGAGCGCCAGGTATTCGCGTTCGATCAACCTGTCTCGCAGCGCCTGCTGGAGCAGCCTGTGAGCCTCCTGCGATCGTGACACCACGAGCAGCCCCGAGGTGTCGCGATCCAGTCGATGGACGATTCCCGCACGCTCTGATTCGCCTCCGGCCACCGTTCCCTCCAAAAGCTGGGAGAGCGTCACCTCGCGGTGCCCGCGCGCGGGATGGACGACCAGACCGGGGCCCTTGTCGATCACCATCAGGTGCTCGTCCTCGTAGGCGATCGTGAACGGTGGGGTCACGGCTCGGCGCGGCGCAGGTGATCGATCAGCAGGAACAGGATCACGATGCCCAGCGTGATGGCGCTGTCTGCGAGGTTGAAGGGAGGCCAGCCGAGCGGCAGCTTGATGAAGTCGGTCACCGCGCCGTCTTTGAGGCGGTCGATGATGTTGCCGAGCGCCCCCCCGAGGAGCATTCCGGTGGGCAGCCAGATGAGCGGCTTCTCGGCGTTGCGGGCGAAGTAGACGAGCAGGGCGAGCAGGGCGACGGCGATGAGGATGGTCACGGCGACGTGGCTGCCGGGAAGGAAGCCGAAGGCAACCCCGCGATTGCGCGTGTCAACGAGTTGAATGCCCGGCAGCACTTTGCGTTCTTCGCCGCGAACGATCGAGTGTTCAATCGCCCGCTTGCTGAGCTGATCGGCGACGATCACGGCCAGCGCCACGAGCCCGGCGCGAATCCAGGCGGCGACCGCGACGGGAAGGCGACGCGAGGAGCCGCGGGACGGCTCCTCGGAGGCGGTGGGCTGGCCCCGATCCTCGATCGGTCGCATCGAGCTCAGCCGTGGATCAGGCCATTGACGACGATGCTGTTGATGATCTGCAGGCTGACGATGGCGAGGATCGGGCTGAAGTCGATGCCCCCGAACGAGGGGATCAGGCGGCGGAAGATGCGAAGGAAGGGTTCGCAGATGTCACGCAGGAATCCCAGCACGACATCGACCGTGCGCGAGTAGGGCGGGCGCACGCCGAGCGAGAACAGAAGCTGGATCACGATGAACAGGATGATCAGCAGCGTGTAGACGTAGATCAGCGTCGACAGGTAGCCCGCGATCTGGGTGCGCGCGGTGGCCAGGACGAGGATCATCAGCGCGCTCCGTTGCCCAGCACGGCATCCAGCGCCTCGCTGAAAGCCGCCCTCAGCCCGGCGCGCTCGAGCGCGTCGATGCCGCGCGCCGTCACCCCGCCCGGGGAGGTGACCTCGCGCCGGACGGCCACCGTGTCGTAGCCGCGCCGGCGCAGGAGCTCGGCGGTTCCGGCAAGCGTCTGCACGACGAGCTCCGCGCCCTGTGCCGCCGGGATGCCCCTGCGCACGCCGGCGTCGACCTGGGCTTCGGCCACGAGCGCGATGTAGGCGGGCCCGCACGACATCAGGCCCATGGCGACGTCGAGCAACGCGTCCGGCAGGACCACCAGCGTTCCGAGCTCGGAGAAGAGCTCCCTTACGGTGGCATCGATCGCGCCCGCTTCGCCGTCGCCCGCGCCCGCCGCGCTCGGATCGGCGGCCTGGACGACGGCGCCCTGGCGAACCTCCACCGGCAGCGAGGGGATGAAGCGGTAGACGGGCCGGTCGGGATAGGCGGCGCGCAGCTCTCCTAGAGGCACGGCCGCGAGGATCGAGGCGACCGCGCCGGCGTGGGGAGCGACTTCGCGCGCGACGTCGTGCAGCTGGGCGGGCTTGTGGCAGAGCACCACGAGCTCGGCCCGCTCGGCCACCAGCGTGTTGCTGGCGAGCGCCTCTCCCCCGACCTCGGCGGCCAGCTCCTCGGCGCGGCCGGCGACGGGATCGGCGCACAGCAGCGGGCGCCCCCACCCGCGGGCGAGCGCCCGGGCCATGTTCCCGCAACCGATCAGGCCGACTTGCATACGACCCTACGACTGATTGAAGAAGCCCTTCTCGATCAGCCTTGCGCGCTCCTCGGCGGATATCTCCACGTTGCGGGGGGTGAGCATGAACACCTTGTCGGCGATTCGCTGCATGCCGCCATCGAGCGCATAGGTGAGGCCGGAGGCGAAGTCGATCAGGCGCTTGGAGAGGTCGGTGTCGGAGCTCTGCAGGTTCAGGATCACGGGGATCGAATCCTTGAACTTGTCCGCGATCTGCTGGGCGTCGTTGAAGGACTTCGGTATCACCAGGTGCACGCGCACGTCGCCGTTTCCGCGGGTGCCCACCTGCTTGAGCACGGCGGCCGACCGTCCGCGAGCACCGCCGGCCGCGGCGCCCTCCGAGCTGTCGTCCTCGGCGAAGATATCCTCGTACTCGTCGCGCCGGCGCCGCAGCCTGCGGACATTGGGGCGCTCGCGGTAGCGATCCTCGAGCTCGGCCTCCGACGGCGGGTCCTCGTAGTCGTCGTGATATTCCTCGGCGAGGCCGAAGTAGACGAGTGCACGGTGCCAGGAGTCGCGGAAAGCCATCGGTGTAGGTGCGTCTTCGCCCGGCGAGCCGGATTCCCTGCTAATGCTAGTCAGTCGCGGCCGTCGAGCAGGGCCTGCGGATGATACAGCTTCGTGCCGATTCGCACGATGGTTGCTCCCTCCTCGACCGCGACGAGGTAGTCCTGGGAGGTGCCCATCGACAGCTGCTCGAGCTCACGCGCCTCCGCCAGCTCGCGCAGCGCCGAGAACCAGCTGCGGCTGCGATCGGGGTCATCCGAGAGCGGGGGCATGGTCATCAGCCCAGCCACCGGCACCGGCGAGCGCGCTATGAAGGCGTCGAGCTCGCCGGGCGCAACGCCTGCCTTGCCGGCCTCGCCCGCGACGTTGACCTCGATGAGGATGCGCAGGCCGGGACGGGCCAGCTCCCGGTGGCGCCCGAGCTCGCGCAGCGCGGAGTCCGAGGCGACCGAATGGATCAGCCGGACATGCGGCACGATCTGGCGTACCCGCCTGCTCTGAAGCTGGCCGATGAAGTCCCATTCGAACAGCTCTCCGAACGCGGCCGCCCTGGCCTCGAGCTCCTGGGCGCGGTTCTCGCCCACGAGGCGAACACCCGCCTCCGCGAGGAGCGGAAGATCCTCCAGGGACACGTACTTGATCGCGGCGAGCAGCTCGACCTCCCGGCGCTCTCGCCCGGGGCGAGCGGCGGATGACCGCGCGGCCGCCGCGGCGATCTCCTCGCGCAGGCGCTTGAGATTCGCGGCGATCACATCGGCGCGCAGGCCGGCGATCAGCGCAGCCATGCCACTCCCGCCTGACGCCCCGCGCGCGCGCCTTCGCGACGGTGTGAGAACCAGCGCTCGTCGCAGATGGTGCACAGCCCGAGGTCCCGAACCTCGGCCACGCCGGCCGCGAGCAGCCGCTCGCGCGCGATCGCGTGCAGGTCGATGTTCGCACCCACGCGGTGAGCGTCGTTGAACGCCGCGTGCACCTCCGGCCCGACCTCATAGCAGCAGACCCCCGCGCCGGGGCCGATGACCGCCGTCAGGGGCTCGCGGGCGCCGAGCTCCTCCAGGGCGAGCACGCCCTCCTCGAGCACGCCCGCGGCAAGCCCGCGCCAGCCGGCGTGGAGCATCGCCACCGCATCACGCGAGCCCAGCGCGACCGGCAGGCAGTCGGCCGTTAACACCATCATGCCGAGGGCGCTGTGAGCGCTGGCGTGACCGTCGGCGTCGATCGCGACGGCCTGCCCGCCGGCGCCGGCCCGGGTGCCCACGCGCTGGACCGTCGTGCCGTGGACCTGGCGGCTCGCGCACAGCCATTCGAGGCCGAGCTCCTCGCACATGGCGTCACGTCGTGCACGGCCGTGCTCGTGGTCATCGCCCCGTTGGGTCGAGAGGTTGCCGCGAGCGCGCGCCGTGAACAGCGCCCGCCCGCCGCCGGGGAGCTCGCACTCCACGCTCCCGTCGGCCCGGGCGATGTCGCGATCATGCGCCGGCGGCCTCATGGATCCTCCATGGCGGCGCCCATCTCCGCCGCGCGATCGCCGTCCAGCTCGCCGTCCAGCTTGCGGCGCAGGGCCAGCCCGAGCCGCCGTCCGATCTCCGGGCCCGGCGGTATGCCCGCCGCGAGCAGGTCGTCGCCGGTGATCAGCAGACGCACCTGGCGCAGATCTGAAAGCCAGCGCGCCGCCGCGGCGGCCGCTGCAGGGCGCCCCTCCACCTCGGCGAGCGAGCTCGCGAGGGCTACGGCCTCGACCGGCGCCCCGCGCACCGCCTCGGCAAGCTCCGAGGGCGTCCGCGCCGCCTCCAGGCGCCCGGGCAGGAGCGGAGCCGCGAGCGCGCTCGTGAGCACCCGGTCGCGATCGCCCGCGGTGAACTCGAGGTGGTCGAGCAGCGCGAGCAGCGACTGCTCGGCGTCCGCGGTGCGGTCACGGCTGATTCCCAGCAGCAGGGCGGCGAGGAGCAACAGCTCGGGCCGTCCGTCGCCGGGAAGCGCCGCTAGAGCTCCGCGTGCGAGCGCCAGCTCGAAGCGGAGCCCGGGGTGCAGCGCTTGGAGGATGCCCAGCTCGCTCAGCCTGCCGAGCGCCGCCAGCGGATCCGGTTCCTCCAGCAGAAGACGCAGCTCGGCGCCGATGCGCGCGCCCGAGACGCTGCTCAGCTCATCGCCCGCCACGGCCTGGGCGGCCAGCTCGGCGGTGTGCTGCTCGGGCTCGAACTCGAGGCGTGCCAGGTAGCGGGCCAGGCGAAGCAGGCGGGTCGGGTCATCGACGAAGCTCCGCTCGTGAAGAACGCGCAGCCGGGAGCCGGCGAGGTCCTCGAGGGCATGGGGCACCGCCGAGAGTGAGCCCATGCGCAAACCGCCGAGCACGACGGCGATTGCGTTGACGGTGAAATCCCTTCGCAGCAGGTCCTGCTCGGGCGTTCCGGCGCGGACATCCGGCAGGGCGCCGGGAGCGGAGTAGGACTCGGCGCGCCGGCGGGCGATGTCCACCCGCCCGCCCTGCCACCAGACGAGAGCCGTCCCGAAGCGCTCGTGCACTGCGATCCCGGAGCTTCCCCCGGGATCTCCGGCGAGCGGAATGCCCAGGCTGGAGGCGAGATCGCGGGCGAACGAGGACGCGTCGGCGGCCACCACCACATCCAGCTCCCGGGGCGCTCGCCCGAGCAGCAGATCCCGCACGGCGCCGCCCACGATCTCGACGTCATCGCGGCCGGCGGCGAGATCAACGAGCTCCCGGGCGCCGGGCAGCTCGCGCATGCGCTCGAGCACCGCCTGTCCGCGAATCCTCAGCTCGTGCATCGCCCCGCCTCGCCCAGCCCCCGTCCGGCGCCGGTTCTCAACCGCTCCGCACGGGGATTCCCGCCGCGGCCAGGTGAGCCTTGACCTCGGCGATGGTGTGGCGCCCGTAGTGGAAGATCGACGCGCACAGCGCGGCGTCGGCGCCGGCGCGCAGGACCTCGACGAGATCCTCGAGCTCTCCCGCGCCCCCGGAGGCGATGACTGGGACGCTCACCGCCTCGCACACCGCCACGGTGAGCGCCAGATCGTAGCCGTCGCTCGTACCGTCCCGGTCCATGCTCGTCAGAAGTACCTCCCCGGCCCCCCGCTCGACCGCCTCGCGAGCCCAATCCACGACATCACGGCCGGTCGGCGTGCGTCCGCCGGCGAGGTAGGCCTCCCAGCCCGGGGCGCCGTTCGTCGCGTCCTCTGCCGAACGGGCCTTGGCGTCGATGGCGAGCACGACGCACTGCGCGCCGAACACACCGGCGAGCTCGTCGATCAGCTCCGGGCGCTTGAGGGCGGCGGAGTTGACCGACACCTTGTCGGCGCCTGCGTCGAGCACCGCCTGGGCATCCGCGACCGAGCGGATCCCTCCGCCGATGGTGAACGGGACGAACACCTCATCCGCCGTTCTCCGAGCCAGCTTGGCAATCGTGTCGCGCCGCTCGTGCGTGGCGGTGATGTCCAGGAACACGAGCTCATCGGCGCCCTCGCGGTCGTAGTGGCAGGCCAGCTCAACCGGATCTCCGGCGTCACGGATGTCCACGAATTCGACGCCCTTGACGACGCGGCCGGCGTCGACGTCGAGACAGGGGATGACGCGCTTGAAGTGCACCCGCCCACCGTAGCGGCCGCTGAGCGGGTGGCGGGGGTGCTTCAGCCCTCGAGCGGGGAGGGGGCCTCGCCGAGGGCGGCGTGGGCCTCCTCGATCGTGAAGCGCCCCTCATACAGGGCCTTCCCGACGATGACGCCCGTGAGCCGGTCGAGCTCGAGCTCCTCGCTGAGGCTGTGAAGGGCTTCGAGGTCCGACAGGGCTCCGATTCCGCCCGAGAAGATGAGGCTTCCATCTCCAGCCGCCCGTGCCGCCCACACGACCTCGTCGCGGTTCGGGCCGTCGAGCATCCCGTCATGATCGATGTTCGTGAACACGAAGTGGCGCACGCCCTGGGCGCGCAGGTCGGTGAACGCATCGCGGGCCCTCGCATCCGTCGTCTGCAGCCACCCGTGGGTGGCCACATAGCCGCCGCGCACGTCGACGGCCACGAGCACCTGCGCGGGCTCATGCGCGTCGAGCACCTCGCGCAGCAGATCGGCATCGGTGAAGGCCGCGGTGCCGAGGATCACGCGCGCCGCTCCCGCCGCGAGCGCATCGTTCACCGCTGCGGCCGAGCGCAACCCTCCGCCATATTGGACCGGCACCCCCAGATCGGAGATCTGGCGCAGGTGCTCGAGGTTCACGGGCTCACCGGACCTGGCGCCGTCGAGGTCGACGACGTGCAGGTGCCGCGCGCCCGCCTCGATCCAGCCGCGCGCCGCGGACAGCGGGTCCTCGTCGTAGACCTTGCTGGCGTCGAAGTCGCCCTTGCGCAGACGCACGGCGCTGCCGCCGAGTATGTCGATCGCCGGGTAGAGATTCACCTGGCGACCGGCACCTGGGCCTTGGCGCAGATGGCCGCGAAGTTGGCCAGCATGCGCAGACCGGCGGCGGAGGACTTCTCCGGGTGGAACTGCACCCCGTAGAAGGACCCTCGCTCGACCGCGGTGACGAACTGGGCGCCGTACTCGGCGGTCCCGAGCACATCCTGCGCCTGATCCGGAACGGGCGCGAACGAGTGCACGTGGTAGAAGGCGCACCGCGACGGCAGATTCTGCGTGAGCGGCGAGCCGGCCTTCGTGAAGTGGACCTCGTTCCAGCCGATGTGGGGAAGCTTCAGCGATCCTGCCTGAAGGGCGCGGACCTCGCCGGGGATGATTCCAAGGCCCGCGCTCCCTCCCTGCTCGCTGGAGTACTCGAAGGCAAGCTCCATCCCCAGGCAGATGCCGAGCACGGGGGTCCCGGCGGAGACGCGCTCGAGGAGCAGCTCGTCCAGACCGCTCTCGCGCAGGTTCTCCATCGCGCGGGGGAAGGCTCCGACGCCGGGCACGACCAGGCCGGCGGCGCCCCGCAGCTGCGCCGGGTCGGCGCTGATGCTCGCGCGAGCGCCCACGTGCTCGAGGGCCTTCTCCACCGAGCGGCGGTTGCCCATGCCGTAGTCGACCACGGCGATCTCCAGCTGCTCGTCGGCGGGGCGGCTCATCCCGTCAGGGTACCCTTGGTGCTCGGCACCCCCGTCTCGGTGGGATCGATCGCCACCGCCTGGCGCAGCGCGCGCGCGAACGCCTTGAACGCCGCCTCGATCATGTGGTGCGCGTTCGTGCCGGCCTCCACGCGCAGGTGCAGCGTGATCTTCGCGGCGTTGGTCAGCGCCCGGAAGAACTCCTCTGTGAGCTCGTGGTCGAAGCCACCGGTGGATCCGGGAGGGAGCTCCGCCTCGAACAGCGTGAAGGGACGCCCGGAGATGTCGATCGCGCAGCTCGCCCGCGCCTCGTCCATGGGCGCGGTGGCTGAGCCGTAGCGGGCGATGCCCGCCCGGTCCCCGAGCGCCGTGTCCAGGGCCTGGCCGAGCACGATCGCGGTGTCCTCGGTCGTGTGGTGCGCCCCGGTCTGCAGATCCCCGCTGGCCTTGACATCGATATCGAGGCGGCCGTGGCGGGCGAGCAGGTCGAGCATGTGGTCGAGAAAGCCCACGCCCGTGTCGCGCGTGCCCTCCCCGGTGCCGTCGAGTGTGAGCGTCAGCCGCACATCGGTCTCGTTGGTCCTGCGCTCGATCGTCGCCGTGCGGCTCATGCTCGGGCATTCTCTCGCACCCGGGCCTCCATCGACTCGGCGTGCACCTCGAACCCCTCGGCGCGGGCGATCGGCGCGCCCGCCGCCGCGAGCTTGACGGCCGCCTGGCCGATCCGCACCTCGGCCATCCTGCGGCGGAAGTGGCGGGTGGAGAGCATCGAGGAGAAGCGCGCCGCACCGCTCGTCGGCAGGACGTGGTTCGAGCCCGCAACGTAGTCGCCGAACGCGGTCGCGCTGGCGGACCCCACGAACAGGCAGCCCGCCGAGGTGATCATCGGCGCGAGCGCCTCCACATCGGCGCCGATCAGCTGGAGGTGCTCCGGTGCGAATGCGTTCGCGAGCCCCACGGCCTCGCGCGGGTCGGAGACCTGCACGAGCGCGAACGCCGCCTCGCCGACGGTGGGACGCTCGACGACGAGTTCCTCGAGGATGGACGCGAGCTCGCCGTCGAGTTGCGTTGCGACGGAAACCGCCACCACCAGGCTGCCCTCGCCGTGCTCACCCTGCGCGAGCATGTCGAGCGCCGCCAGCTCGAGCTCGTGCCTGCCCGCGTCGGCCCCGAGCAGGATGAGCAGGTCGCTGGGACCCGCGAACCCGTCGATCCCCACCGATGCCGAGAGGAGTCGCTTGGCCTCCTGCACGTAGAGGTTGCCCGGGCCCACCACCACATCGACGCGATCCACGGTCTCGGTTCCATAGGCGAGCGCGGCGATCGCCTGCGCACCGCCCATGCGGTACACCCGCTCCACTCCGCACAGCCGGCAGACGCCGAGGATCGTGGGATCGATCTGCCCGTCGACGCCCGGCGGGGAGCACACCGCGACGCTCAGCACGCCCGCGGCCCGTGCCGTCACCACTCCCATCACGACCGTGCTCGGGTAGGGCGCCCGCCCGCCCGGGACGTACACGGCCGCCGAGCCGACGGGCACCTCGCGCAGCGCGATCCGCTGCCCCTGGGGCAGCTCGACGGCGACATCCTCGCTGACGCCGGCCTGGGCCACCTCGGCGACGTTTGCGATCGCAACCTGAAGTCCCGCCACGAGCTCAAGCGGGAGCAGCTTGATGGCTTCGTCCAGCTCCTCGGGTGTGACCCGCAGCGGCCTGGGGTCGTTGCCGGAGGTGTCGAACCGGCGGGTGTAGTCGCTGACGGCATCGTCGCCCTCGGCGCGCACCCTCCCCAAGATCTCGCGGACCGCCGGTTCCACCGAGTCGCCGGCGGGCACGAGCGAGCGCAGGTGGGCGGCGACGGCCGCCGATCCGCCGAGGCGGCCGACCTGCCCGGCGTCCAGCCGCTCGATCCGCATGTCAGGCGACGCCTGCCGCCGGCAGGCCGCGCAGCCGCTCGAGCACGTCGTCGATGGACGCCGCCTTGAGCTTGTGCGCAACCGGGTTGGCGATCAGCCTGGCGGTGCATACGACGATCTCCTCGCGCACGATCAGGTTGTTCTCGCGCAGCGTGGTGCCCGTGGCGGTCAGGTCGATGATCGCCTCCACCACCCCCGTGAGGGGAGCGAGCTCGACCGAGCCCTTGACCTCGACGATCTCGGCCTGCCTGCCGGTGTCCTCCATGTAGCGGGCGGCGATGCGCGGATACTTGGTGGCGACCCGCATCACGCCGAGCCGCCGCAGCGCCTCGAGCGCCGTATCGGGGCCGGCCTTGCTCGCAAGCACCATCGTGCAGCGGCCATATCCGAGGTCCAGCAGCTCATAGACCTCGCGACCGCCCTCGCCCGGGCGCTGTGCCGCCTGCTCGAGCAGCACGTCCTTACCCGTGACGCCCAGGTCCGCGGCGCCCGCCTCGACGTAGGTCGGCACGTCGGAGGGGCGCATCGTGATCACGCCGATGTCCTCGAACAGCAGCTTGCGGTCGTTCGAGCGAAGCTCCTCGGTGTCGTAGCCGAGACCGGCCAGCAGGTCCACCGTGCCGCCGAACAGCGCTCCGCGGGGCACCGCGATCGTGAGGCCGTTGCCGGCGCTCATCGCGACGCCTCGTTCGCCAGGAGCGCACCGGTGCCGCGCTCCTCGCCTGCGAGCGCGACGTGCAGCCGGTCCACGTCCAGGGCGAAGCCCACCGCGGGCAGCCTCCGCCCGAAGCGCCCGAGCAGATCGTCGTAGCGCCCGCCGCCGCCGATCGGGCCGCCGAGCGCCGGGTCGTAGACCTCGAAGACCGCGCCGGTGTAATAGCCGATGTTCCGAACCAGGCCGAGGTCGAAGATCACCCGCTCGGCGACGCCCGGCTCGAGCAGCTCGTGCACGAGGCGCATGCCCGTGACGGCCTCGACCGCCGGCGCGGGGGCGTCCGTGAGCACCTCGGGCCCGCCGCGCCGCTGCGGTACCCCGAGCAGGAGCTCAGCGGACTCCTGCGTCAGACCGGCCTGCAGGAGCCTGTGCTCGAGCCCGACGAAATCACGGCGGGCGAGCGCCTCCAGCAGCTCGGGGCGGGCGGGCGCCGGCACCTCGAGGCTGGCCATCAGCGCGGGAAACAGCGAGGCGTCGCCGACGCCGATCCGGTAGTCCTTCAGACCGGTCGCATCGAGGGCATGGCAGAGCACCGTGAGCGCCTCGGCGGTCCCCTGCGGCGCGGGCGAGCCGATCAGCTCGATCCCGGCCTGCAGCACCTCCCGCGGCTGTCCGCGCTGGGGACGCACGCCCCGGTAGCAGTGGGCGAAGTAGCAGAACCGCAGGGGCGGCTCACTGGATCCGTAGCGGTCGGCGACCACGCGGGCGATCGGCACCGTCATATCCGAGCGCAGGACGAGCACGGCTCCCGACTCGTCGAACACGCGGTAGGTGGGCTGCACCTCGGCCAGGTCGGCCCGCGCCAGCACGGACTCGTACTCGAGCGCCGGTGTGTAGACCTCGCCGTATCGGTGGCGCTCGAACACGCCCCGCAGGGTGTCCGTGATCGCGCGCACCTCGCGCGTCTCTTCGGGAAGGACGTCGCGGGTGCCGCTGGGGATGGGGTGGATCATGCGCCTGCCATTGAAGCGGATGCTGGCATGATGCTCGATCGGGACCGTCTCGCGCCGCCTACCGGGGCGCGGAGGAGGCGGCTATGCGAGCACCGGCTCGGTCGCCACGCGCTCGATGCGAGCGCCCAGATCGCGAAGGCGCTCGTCGATGCGCTCGTAGCCGCGGTCGATCTGGCGGATGTTGCCGATCTCGCTGCGCCCCTCGGCGCACAGCGCCGCCAGCAGCATCGCCATGCCGGCGCGGATGTCCGGTGACTCCATGCGCTCGCCGCGCAGCCGCCGCGGGCCGGTGACGATGGCCCGGTGCGGGTCGCACATCACGATGTCCGCCCCCATCAGGATCAGCTTGTCGGTGAAGATCAGCCGGTTCTCGAACATCCACTCGTGCACAAGGATCGAGCCCTCCGCCTGAGTTGCAAGCGCCACCGCGATCGAGGTCAGATCGGCCGGGAAGGCGGGCCATGGGCCATCCTGGATCTTGCTCTTGTATTCACCCACGTCCGCCTGCGCCACCAGGTGCTGACCGCCCGGGACGAGTACGTCATCGCCCTCCAGTTCCGTGCGCAGGCCGACGCGCTCGAACACCAGTCGGATCATGCGCAGGTCGCCCGGGACCGTGTTCTTGATGCGCAGCTCTCCCCCGGTCACTCCGGCGAGCGCTATGAAGCTGCCGATCTCGATGTGATCCGGGGCAACGTGGTGTTCGCAGCCTTTGAGCGGCTCGGCGCCGTTCACGGTGATCACGTTCGAGCCGATGCCGTGGATGTCAGCGCCCATCTTCACGAGCATGCGTGCCAGGTCCTGCACGTGGGGCTCGCAGGCTGCATTGCCGATGACGGTGGTACCGGGGGTCAAGGCGGCCGCCATCAGCGCGTTCTCGGTGGCCATCACCGATGGCTCATCCATGAACACGTCGGTCGGGCGCAGCCCGTGCGGCGCGCTCAGCACGATCTCGCGCCCGCACTCGGCGATGGCGCCCATCGCGCGGAAGGCATCCAGATGGGGGTCAAGGCGCCGGCGGCCGATCACGTCGCCGCCGGGAGGCGGCATCACAGCGCGGTGAAAACGGGCAAGCAGGGGCCCCGCCAGCAGGAACGACGCCCGGATCAGCTCGGCGAGCTCAGGCTCGATTTCGACCTCGCGCACGTCGGCGGCGCAGAGGGCCACCTCGTTGGGCCCGCGCCAGCTCACGTCGACGCCGATGGCGCTGAGGATGCTGAGCATCGCATCGACGTCGCGGATGCGGGGCACATTGCACACGATCACCTCGTCCTCGGTCAGGAGGCTGGCTGCGAGGATAGGGAGAGCCCCGTTCTTGTTTCCCGCCGGAACCATCGTGCCGGAAAGCGGAGCGCCACCTTCGATGACGAACTTCTCCATGAGCTGTATGCGCGGCCGTCGGCCCCGCGGGGGCGCGGTGGCTTGGCGCCTGGCAAGCGTAACAGCCATCTCCCTACACAAGTTCGCGCCGCGCGGCCCGTGCCCTGCCTGAAGGCGCGCACCCGTGCCCGGCCTGGCTCGGGCGATCGCTCCTGCAAGTCCCGTTGCACCCGATCTCGCGCAAAACGGCTTTACAGAGCCGGAATCGCGCATGACATCGCATGCGTACATACGTTCGGGACGTCTCCGTCCGGAGGCTCGCCTAGCTTACGAACACATGTTCCCCCCCTCGACAGACCCAACGCTTGCGCAACGCATGCTCGGTGTCGTCCGCCTCACACGCTCGTTCCTGCTGCTCGAGGACGACTACGACGTCGACTGGGAGGTCGACCGGAGCGAGCCTGCAGAGGCACTTCATCCGCATCGGGTGGCGCTGCGCAGGCGCTCGAGGGCTGGGCGCCCGGGTCGCCCACCGGAGCCCCGGCACGCATGCGTGTGCCCGGTCAACCACGGCGGCGCGGCGAACAGCAGACGGGCCGCCCGAGGGCGGCCCGTCGCCTGCTGAAAAAACCGGCGGCGTCCTACTCTCCCAGGCCCTTGCGAGCCAAGTACCATCGGCGCTGAGGGGCTTAACTGCTCTGTTCGGAATGGGAAGAGGTGTTTCCCCCTCGCCAAAGCCACCGGAAAAACATGAGAGACCACGCCCTCCCGGTCCTTCAAAACTGCACAGCGCCACACCGGGTACCACTAAAAAAATCCGTCAAGCCCTCGACCCATTAGTACCGGTCTCCTTCAGACGTCACCGTCCTTCCAGATCCGGCCTATCAACCTGGTGGTCTACCAGGGGTCTTACTCCCTCTAGGGGATGGCAGAGTTCATCTTGAGGCCGGCTTCCCGCTTAGATGCCTTCAGCGGTTATCCGATCCACACGTAGCTAGCCTGCTATGCCCTTGGCAGGACAACAGATACACCAGAGGTG